>JAEEGL012175134.1_pt1 | contig 15729 bp, 7 predicted proteins | sample 9134231 | NCBI WGS metagenome assembly JAEEGL01 (sample SAMN16246548, study PRJNA631951) | gut metagenome | biome: gut microbiome; feature: rumen; material: fiber-attached | host: Bos | place: Iran: Karaj | collected 2018-10
AACTGAGTCCTACGGCAATGCCTTCAGCACCTTGTGCTAACAATAATGGGAATTTAGCAGGTAGGGTGATAGGCTCTTTATTTCTTCCGTCGTAAGATAATTGCCAATCAGTAGTTTTTGGATTGAAAACTACATCTAATGCAAACTTACTCAAACGAGCTTCAATGTATCGTGGAGCTGCAGCGCGGTCACCAGTTAAAATGTTTCCCCAATTACCCTGTGTATCGATTAATAGGTCTTTTTGTCCCATTTGCACTAATGCATCACCAATGGAAGCATCACCGTGTGGGTGAAATTGCATGGTGTGTCCTACGATGTTGGCCACCTTATTATATCTTCCATCATCCATACGTTTCATCGAATGGAGAATTCGGCGCTGAACAGGTTTTAGGCCGTCTTCAATATGTGGAACGGCTCGTTCAAGAATTACGTAACTGGCATAATCCAGAAACCAATTTTGATACATACCACTAAGATGGTGAACGGCAGAGGCATCGAATCTATTGACTGGCTTATAATCAGAGTGAGAATTCTCTGTGTTTTCACCATTTGATGAGGCTTCTTGAATCTCGTTTGGCTGTTCTTGGTTGTTTTCGTTGATGATATCGTTGTCCATATTCTTTCCTTATATATAATTCAGATAATAATCTGCACTTGCAAATATAGTATAAAAAATTGATATTCACAAATTTACGACGTTATAATTTTAAAGAAAAGCAATAAAAGCAAAAATCCCGATGAAAGCTTTAACTTCCATCGGGACTTAAGTGCATTTAAAATAAGAATTTTAAAACAAGTCTGTTGAGGTAATTTCTTACCACATTCTGCCTGAAGCAGCTGTGCCTTTAACGTCGTTACCCATGATAGGAGTACCTGGTCCAGCAGTTGTAATTCCGCTGGTTTGCATGAAACTCTCAAAACCAACAGTTAAAGGTCTTGTCTTTGGACATACGTAAGCTTTCTTCATTTTATATAAAATTAAAAGAAAAAAAAACTATAATTATTATTAAATAAAATTCTATTTATATTCGGATGAAATCAAATTCTTTTCCAAATCTGCTGCAAAGATAATCCTTTTTTTCTAACCTCACAAAAAAAACGGGAAAAAATTTTGATTCTTGTATTAAAAAATGTAATTTTGCACAAAAATATCAATTATTTAAAGTTATGGAAACAAAGGATTATCAAAATCATCATGGTCATTCCCATCATCATAGGCATGGGAAGCATATATCGGAGAATGTATATGTATATCAAGTGGATTCAATAGTTGGTAAAAATATACTGAATTTGGCTACAACAGCAGCAGTTTTAGGTCAATTGCTTTTTTTCTTGGCTAATTTTAGTATTTCTTCTGCCTTGGGGTCTGATGGTAATTCATTTGTATTAATTGCCCATATTTTAAGAGCTTGTGGAGAGGGATTCCTGTTGTTCTGTTTAATGAAAGGAATGTCTTCTTTGCTATATCCACTAAAGTGGTATTTCCTTAGTGCTATTTTTTTCTTTATATTATTCCATTTGATTACCTCTTTATTAATGGTACTGAAACTAAATGAATTATTAGGAGATATAGGTGTGTTTTTTTATTTGTTTACTACGATTTCATATTTTGCTTTGGGATTTAAACTTAAACAAAAATATAAAGATAGTTTAGCAAAAACAGGCATTATTATGATGACCTATATTATTATTACGATGGCTCTGAGTCTAACAGGTATGATGGGTATTAATATATACATAGATTTAGCATGTATTGCATTGGGTGTTTATTATATTATTACATTAAGAGATAGGTTCGATGTTGACGATTATGACTAAGAACGAAATATTAATGTTAGATTTACTCAAGTCTGCCCTTTGGAATAAAAGGGCAGACTTGAGTCTTTTTAATTCTAAGGAAATTGATTGGCAAGGAATTCTGGATATTGCAGATGTTCAGGGCGTCATATCTTTGGTGGCTTCAGCAATTCGGCAATTGGAGGATCAAGGTGTCAAAGAAGAGTTTTTGCCAAATGATATTATTAATAAATGTGTAACTCTACAGTTTGTTATTATTCAACAAACTAGTTCTGTGATACCAACAATAGATAGTATTGTCAACAAAATAAGAAGTGTTGGAGTAGAACCAGTATTATTAAAAGGACATGGTGTTGCCAAATATTATCTGAAGCTAGATTTTCGTTATTGTGGTGATATTGATTTATATATTGGAAAAGATTTTGTTGATAAGGTAGTAGATTGTTTGAAGGCATTTCCTGAATTTATAGACGACTCTCATGGAAATGAAAAACATTATAATTTGTTGTGGAATAATGTTGAGGTTGAGTTGCATAGGTCGGCAATAGATCTCATAGATACACGACAAAACAAATTATTATATCAATGGACTGAAGAAGAATTGCGTTCAAATAGAAACCGACAGATTCCAGTTGGTAATACAACTGTGACAGTTCCGTCAGAGTTGTTCGATGCCATTTTCGTGTTCCAGCATTTGTGGTGGCATATAGTTAATGAGGGTATTGGCATTCGACAATTCTGTGATTGGACAATGTGTTTGTATCGTGTAGGTGATAAATTAGACGAAAAACAATTAAAAGATTTACTCAAGAAATTTGGATTGTTGAGTGTTTGGCAAACATTTGGTCATGTCGCAGTAGAACAATTAGGACTCCCCAAAGAAAAGTTTCCTTTGTATAGTAAACGAAATCAGTATCTAGGACGAAAAATTACTGAACTTGCTATGCAATATGGAAATTTTGGCCATAAACATTATAAATATATGGTTTCAGATAGTGTGGAGAAAGGTGTTCTAAAGCATAAAATGATGGTTACCACTTTTTATGGTAAACTCCAGTTCTGGTGCTTCTTAGTTTCGCCAGTTGCAACCTTTCCTGTTATCAAAAAGTATTGGAAAGATACATGTATACGATATTGGAAAAAACTATTCCACTAATTTAAATACTATCAAACCCAACAAAAAAGCGAGGCGATCAAAAAGATGCCTCGCTTTTTTGTTAATATTTCATTCGGAATTATTTACTTTACAACATATTTCTTTCCATTTTGGATATAGATGCCTTTGAGAGGCTTCTTTACTGCGCGACCGCTCAAGTCATAGATTTTGTCATTGGTAGAAGATGTTTCTACGATGTTGCTGATGCCTGTATATTGGTCGGGATCAACGAAAGTGAGGTTGTAAACATATCGTTTAGAATCGATTTCGAAGCACATTGCGCCATTTGTTTTATAGCCATTTTCCACTTCTTCATCAGATATAACGTCGATAACGTAGCCTTCGCCTTCCTCGATAAAGAGGATGTGAATCTTTCCTAATTCATCGTAGCCACCTGTACTGATGTTGAATGAACAACCATTTTCAATGGGATTGAAGCCTGCACTATACAAACCAGCGTCGTTCATACCCTTCAAGTTGTAGCCGTTCATTAGTTCGTCAGTTGTAATTCCTAATGCGTTTGCGGCCTTGCTTACATCGATGTTTACAAAGAAATCATCCATGTCAAGTGGGAGTAGGAGAGACTCTTCGCCAACGATTTCGAAGCTAACGAGTTCACTTACAAATTGTACCGTAAACTTAACCTGTATCATTTCTTTCGTTTCCTCGTTCACGAGATAGAGATTCGTCTTGTATGCAGAACCTACTGCATTTACGCCAGGAGCTTGATATACGGTAAACTGACCATTTGAGAGACTATAGCAAATACCAACTGGAGCTTCTGCATTTCCTGTCCAAGTGTGTCCTTGACCATCTTTTCCGAGCCAAACACCAGGTGCAGGAGTACACAAATATCTTGTATAAGGAGCATATTTCTCACCTGTAGCAGCGGTAATTGTATCTGCGAGTTCGCAATACAAAGATGGAGAAGTCGTACCAATCAATTCATTAACGTCTTCTAACTTCAGCGTATAAGTAGATTGATTATCATTTACGATATACTCTGTTGCGTGTGCAATTACCTGTACCACGGCGTTTCTTGTAGCAACAATCTTGTAACCGCTTTGGTCTTCAGCCTCTTTGTCCTTCACTTTATAGAGAATGTCTAACAAGTGGTATTTGCCTTCGTTTACGATATACATGTTGAAACGAACCTCATCTCCAGCTTTCAAGTTGCCTGGATAGTGGCCAATTTTCAACGTAGACAAATCTCCAGCCGTTACTGGCTCTACGAAAACAATAGCACTATTTCCCCAACCGCAAGCAACACCGTCAGCAGTCATCCAGAAACCACCGTTGTTAGCTGTGCCAGAACTTGTCAAATTGTTGTTTGCATCGAGTACTTGCAAACTCAATTGATTTTTCTCACAACCTAATTCTGCTGCAATGGCATCTGTGTCGAGTGTAAATGAAACCGTATAATAATTATATGAATCATCGATACCTTGTTCTTTCTCGATAATCGTTTCGCCTGTCTTTGTCATTTCGTCAAGACCAGAATAGTCTGCCTCTTCGATAGTCAGTTGAATGCGAATTCTGTATGCCTTATCATTATATATAATGTATACATTATTATAATATGAGTCACCAGCCTTCAATGCATTTCCATGTTGTCCGAGAACGAAACTCAGTTTATTGTCTTCGAATTTGAATTGTTCAGTATAGTAAACCTCACCGTCCGTGTTATAAGGAGCAGCCAAAACTTCATCAGAGATATTTCCGTGCTCGTCTTCCGTTTGTTTAGCCAACCACCAACCAGGAGCAGAAGCCGTACTATTGTTAGTCAATGTGTCTTTCTTGTCGCCAATGGCAGGATCTCTTTCTGGAGAGTAGATAATCTTTGAGAGTACCAAGCCCAACAACTCAGAAGAAGGCATTTCCAATTTCTCTAACAAGTCTTCAATCTCAAACTCGTATGTCGTTCCGTTGGTGCCACTACGTGGGAATTGCTTTACCTCAAGAGTCGTTTCACCCACCACGTTCAAATCTTTTTCTACTAAGGTTGTAGGAGCGGCCACTTCAGGAATTGGCTTTACTATATAAGTAATGTCAAAAGTTGCTTCCTTTTCGCCCAATACCAACTTGAACTGAGGATTAAAAGTTGCACCAGCACTCAGAGAGTCAGGGAATTGTCCGATACTGATAGTAAACAAGTCGTTCTCAGAATCCCATCCGATTGTGTTGTAAAACACTACGTTAGGCCATTCACCAACCATTCCGTTGCCTTGAATCCAGAATCCTCCCTTTCCACCTTGTGTGTAATGGTCAGAGAAGTTTCCGTCAGCTTCCTTGTAGAAGAACATGCTTGCATCAGTACTGCCTTCGCTATTCCAAGACCTTACCGCATTCATCAGGCCCACCGTATCTGTGCCCAATTGAGTTGCAACTTCCGTAAGACTAAAGTTAATCTCATCGGTGTTGTAGTTTGACCTTGCATACTGTTCAAGCGTTGCGCTAAACTGTGCTTGTGCCGTGAGTCCCGTAAAAAGACAAACGACTGCCAACAGTAATTTTCTTAAATGAGTAGTTGTCATAACATGCATAAAAAATTAAGTTAATAATAATTTCCAATAAATGTTTAGGCAAAACTAAGAAAAAAAAGTGTATCTAACAAATAAAAAAAGCCGAATTTAGAACGAATAGACGTTTTTTGTATACTTTGGACTTTTCTTTTACCGATTTTATCTTGAAATATATGAAATGTATGGAAGAAAGACATCAACGGGCACCCGATTGGAAAATGGTGTGAAATATCCCGACAAAACACTATCCACGAAAATTCTCGTTCCAGAAAAAAGAACGATGAAATCATGTGTTTTTGAAGCTGAAATAGCATACTTTTCTCGTTAAATACTATCTTTAGACTGCTAAATGATATGTTTATGCTCAAAGAATGATATGTTTACGCTCCAAAAACAATGCTTTTAGAAGTCAAAAATAGCATGTTTTTTAAGCGAAAAACCATCATTTTTCGAAGTTTGAAAATAAACTTATTATATAATATGTTGAATATCAGTCGTTTCCAAATATCGTGAAAGATGCGCATTATTTACTCCGAGTTAATGGTTGGTGAGTAATAACGCCTGCTATTGAGCCTTTTTTGTGATATTTAATTGACAAACCAAAGTTTACACCTAATTAGTTAGCCGTTTAAAATCTACTCTTTCCGTATGGTTTTTAGAACTCATAATATGATTCGTTTTGAGAAATAAGCCGTTCGAATTCATTCTTCATGCTCGTTTTATCGCTTCACACTCATATTGGAATGCAAAAATAGGCCATTTCATCGATATTTTTTAACTCAATTTATTCCCGATTTACGTCTTTTTGCAGCCAAAAACCATTTCATGAACAATTATGTTCATTTCCTAATAGGTACATTAAAAAGTGTTTATGTTATTTTTTGCAAAATATTCATTATATAATTATTGTGTTAAATATTTGTGTGATTCAAAAAAACATGTTATTTTTGCAAAATAATCTAAAACCTATTCTTGTTTTTACGATCAAATTAACAATTTATAAATAAACATGAAAAGTTGCATACCTAAGAAGAGAAATGGTGTGGTGGCTTTAGTCGCCTCCTTGCTGCTTTCAGGAAGTGGGATGTTACAATCGTGTAGTACTGACGAGTTAACTGGTCAGCCCTCATGGTTGGGAAACTCCATTTATGAACGTTTGCAAGACGACGGCAATTACACCTACACATTGAGACTCATCGATGATTTGAACCAAACATCGGTTTTGAGTCAAACAGGTAGTAAAACTCTGTTTGTGGCAGATGATAATGCCTACAACGAGTTTTTTAAGAGTAATTCATGGGGAGTGAAGAGGTACGAAGACCTTTCAGCTGCCCAGAAGAAGTTGTTGCTGAATGCTTCTATGGTGAACAATGCTTACCTTGTGGAGTTGCTTTCCAACGTGAGTGGCAATCCACCTTCAGAAGGAGAGTGTATGCGTAGGGCTACGGCAATTTCCGTGTATGACTCCGTTGCGCGAATCTATCCCAACGAAATGCCAAACACGCAGTATTGGGCAAAGTACAAAGATCACCAGAATGGTATCGTGTTGCTTCGCGACAATTCCAGCAAGCCTATGATTCATTTCTTGCCAGCCTACATGAAGCTGAACAAGATTACTAGTCAAGACTTGTCAATCCTGACGAACGGCAAATCCAGTTCTGTTTCTGATGCATGGGTTAACGGCAAGAAAATTATTGAACGCGACATTGCCTGCAAGAATGGTTACATTCACAAGGTAGACGGCGTGATGACTTCTTCCGACAACATGGCAGAAATCGTTCACAAGCACGCCAACATGTCTACGTTCTGTAGTTTGCTCGACCGCTTCAGCGCACCTTATTACGACGAAGAAGCAACCGCAGATTACAATCGTCTTTACAACAATGAAGACTCCGTATTCGTGATGAGATACTTCGCCAGCACAGCTGCTCGCGACAGGTATGCATCTGACGGTAACTTGAAGAGCGATCCTAATGGTAGCTTGGTTGATGCTCAGTTGACCTTCGACCCAGGATGGAACCAATACATGTACACCAATACGGCTGGTAGAGACTTGCACTACGACGCAGGAGCTATGCTCGTTCCTACCAATGAAGCCCTTCAGACATGGTGGAACAATGATGGTAAACCATTGCAAGACATGTATGGAAGTTGGGAGAACGTGCCATTGAAGGTGCTCGTGCAATTGATGAACATCAACATGATTAACACGTTCACCGAAACCGTTCCTTCCAAGTTCGATTACATCGTTGACAATACCACCAAGGTAACACTTGGTGTTACACCCGAGCATGTTGATAGTTGCTTCATGGGATGTAATGGAGTTGTATATTTATTAAATAAGGTGTTCTCACCTGCTGCTTATTCATCCGTATCGTTCCCTGCATTGATCAACGAGAATACGATGAACGTCATTTATTGGGGTATTGAGCACCTGTATTTCGAGCCTTATTTGAACTCTATGGACTCTTATTATAGCTTCTTCATTCCGACCAACGATGCCATGTTGCGTTACGTAGACCCATGTTCTTATGGTTCTTCTTTATCTATTCTTTATGAATTCTACTACGATAAAGATGCCAAGACCGTGAAGGCTCATCGTTATAGCTACGACATCAACACACAGGAAATCGTACCTGGTCCAACGTTGAGTGACGCTTCTTCTGAGCAAGTATCCAATCGTTTGACCGACTTGTTGAATAGCATGATTATCGTAGGCAACGTTGAGGATGGTCACACTTATTATAAGAGTAAAGGTGGAAGTCCAGTAAGAGTTTCCAACGCAGGTCAGGAAGGTCGGATGACCGTTTCTGGTGGTTTGCAGATTGAAACCAGTACGCCTATTACCATCGATAGAATTTACGACCAAAGTGCTGGAGGTAACGGAAAGTCATACGTGATGAATACCCAAATGCCTCTCACCAGTCAACGTTCTACTTATGCTATTCTTAGGGATACTCCCGAATACTCTAAGTTCTACGAGTTGTTGGTAGGTAGTAAGTTGCTTTCTTCAAGATTAAGTTCACGCTATACCTGTGCCGATTACAACATAAACCTTTTCGACGCATATAATTATACGGTATATGTACCAACCAACGAAGCCATTGAGAAACTTCAAGCAGATGGCTACTTGCCAGATTGGGGTGACTATGATGACTTAACGGCTGAACAATTCGGTGGAGATGCAACCTTGTTGAAGAAGGCACAAAACATCGTTACCAACCGTATCACTGACTTCTTGCGTTATCACATCCAAGATAACTCCGTATTTATCAGTGGACAACCATTAGACGACGTGAAATACGAGACCTCTAAATTGAATCCTGTCAACAGTCGTTTCTTCAGTCTTAGCGTAACGGCAGACGATGACAAGATGCGCATTTCCGACCAGCTCGGCAACACGCGCAATGTTGTGAAAGACCGTGGTAATTACAATATCATTGGTCGTGAGTACTGGAAACAAGGAACAGGTAATAACGATCTTATATATAATGCATCGGATGTCGTGGTTCATCAAATCGATGGCGCATTGTTCTATGACCAAGCGCAATTGACTTCATGGAAGGACGAGATTGCCGCATTGGAATCAACTAACGCTAAAAGGAGGAGATAATTATGAACGGTAGATTAAGATATATCATTTTGTCGCTACTATGTATAGTAGCCATTGGTGCCTCTGCACAGATTACCGCCGTTCACGGAACGGTAACCGATGAGTTCGGAGAACTTACTGGTGCTTCCGTATGTGAGATTGACGGTAATGGACGTATCATTGAAGCTACCGTTACAGACATTAACGGTAACTTCTCGATGAAGATTAGCAATCCCAAGGATAAGCTTCGCTTTAGCTACGTTGGTTTCAAGAACGTGATAGTGCCTATCGACCGTGAGGAATACCAGATTTCCATGAAATCTCAAACCAACTTGAAAGAAGTAACGGTTGTGGCTAAGCGTCGTTTGAATGGTGGTGGTTTGGCTATCCCTGAGAAAGAAATTTCGTTTGCTACACAGACCATTGATGCCAAGGAATTCGAGGGACTCGGTATGAATACCATCGACGAGGCTCTTCAAGGCCGTATCGCCGGTCTTGACATTATTTCTAACTCAGGTAACTTGGGTTCTGGTACTACCATGCGTTTGCGTGGTGCTTCTTCTATCAGTACGTTGACCAATTCAAACCCATTGATCGTGGTGAACGGAAATACATGGAACGTGGATTTGTCAAGCTTCGACATGAATAGTGCCAATGACGAGCAGTTCGCACAATTGCTGAACGTGAACCCGGAGGATATTGCCAGTATCACGGTGTTGAAAGATGCTGCCGCAACGGCTATCTACGGTTCACAAGGAGCAAATGGTGTGATTGAGATTACCACGAAGAGAGGTTCGCGCGGTAAACCAAGACTTGAATATCGCTTGCGTTTAACGGGTACCTATCAGCCAGAAGGTTATAAGATGTTGAATGGTGACGACTACACGATGTTGCTCAAAGAGGCTTACTTCAACCCAGAGCAGAATGACAATGCATCAAATCTTCGCGAGTTGAACTATGATCCCACCTTCTCTGAGTATGAGCAATACAACAACAATACCAATTGGATGGATGCGGTAACACAATGGGGTTTGCGTCAAAACCATAGTTTGGTAATCGTCGGTGGTGGTGAAAAAGCTACATTCCGTATCTCTGGTGGTTACGACCATGAGACAGGTTCTGTCATCAAGCAAAAATTGAATCGTTTCTCTACGCGTGTGGCTCTTGACTACTTTGTAAGTGACAGGATTAAGATTCAGACTAACTTCTCGTTGACATATACCAAAAACAATAGAAACTCTGACAACTTGTTGTCTTTGGCTTATCGTAAAATGCCAAACATGAGTATTTATGAGCAAGATCCTCTTACTGGCGAGAATACCAATAAATATTATACCATGCTTCAAACGGCTTCTCGCGAATTTAACGGCGACCAGAAAGGATACGTCAATCCAGTTGCCAGTGCTAATCTCGCAAAGAATACGTTAAGTACGTATGATATTACTCCTGAGTTCATCATGAACTATCGTTTGTTAGGATTGGACGAACAGCATACGAGATTGGATTGGGAAGGTAGAGTTTATATGAATATCTTCAATGACTATACCAATAGTTTCTATCCCAGTGAGTTGAGAACTGTTTCTTGGCATGATGGAGTCAATACTTCTTACGCAGGAAGTACAAAGAGTATGGCGTTTACCACTAAGCAATCTTTGTATTTCTATCCTCACTTCGCCAACGAGAACCATAAGTTGTCTATCATGGGACGTTTTGAGTTGACTTCTGGAAGTAGAACCGTTCAAGGAACCAACGGTGTTGGTCTTGTTTCTGGTGGTCCTTCTACTCCCGATGCAGGTGGTATGCTTAGGGACATGAATTCTAATTTCAACCAATGGCGTTCAATGTATTATACCCTTCAAGTACACTACGCACTCAAGGAACGTTATATGCTTGACGTATCAGTACGTGCCGATGGTACTACGAAGTTCGGACCAGACCGTAGATGGGGTTATTTCCCCGCAGTGTCTGCTCGTTGGAATTTCGCAGAGGAACCATTCATTAAGAAGCATACCGATAAGTGGTTGTCTATGTGGTCTATCCGTGCAAGTTGGGGTATGGTAGGTAATCAGCCAGGTCAAGACTACCTCTATATGAGTAAGTATGGTAGCACAGGTAGTTATATTGATATTATAGGTGCCATGAAACCTAATAACATCAGATTGACAGACTTGCGTTGGGAAACGACATCTACTTATGACGTCGGTACGGATATTGGCTTGTTCAATAACAGGTTGAACTTGACAATGGAGTGGTATCATGCAACACGTCGCGACATGTTGATGGGTGGTGTTCGCATTCCTTCCAATTCAGGTTTCTATAATCTGGCTTACAAGAACGTTGGTTCGATGCGCAATATTGGATGGGAATTCCACTTGAATACGAATCAATTGATCAAGATTGGCTACTTTACGGCAGATATCAATGCCACATTCGGTAACAACTCGAATGAAATCTTGACCATGGACCCAACGGTGTTGGAATCGTTGAACTCAGAATTTAACTATGAGAATCGTGAGACCCTTCAACGCGTTCAGTTGCACAACCCATTTGGTGCTATCTATGGTTTCAGGTATAAAGGTGTTTACGAATACCAATATGAAACCTTTAAGGATATGGATGCAACCGAAAGAGCAAAATTCTTGGCTGAAGGACATACCGCTCCAATTGCACAAACGGCAGATGGTTCTATCATCTACGACGATGAGGGTGATCCTATTCGTATGATGTATGCATATTCTAACGATGCATCAGGCAAAAACTACAAATTCAAGGGTGGTGATGCTATCTACGAAGATATTAACAACGACGGAAACATCAACGCACTCGACATCGTTTACTTGGGTAGTTCACTTCCTAAGTTGACTGGTGGATTCGGTGTTGTTTTCTCTTATAGACGTTGGAGACTGAACGCGCAATTCAACTATCGTGTAGGAAACAAGATTTTGAATCTTGCCCGTTTGGATGCAGAGGCAATGACAAACAACAACAACCAAAGCCAAGCAGTGAATTACCGTTGGCGTAAGGAAGGCGACGTAACGACCATTCCAAGAGCAATGTACGGTAACGCTTCCAATTACAACACTTTGGTTAGTGACCGTTTCGTAGAGAATGGTTCATTCCTCCGCTTGAATTATCTCCAGTTATCTTACGCATTTGACTCCAAGTTTACGAAAAAGATTGGATTGAATGGATTGGATTTCTATATCAGTGCCAATAACTTGTTTATCTTAACTAAGTACACTGGTGTTGACCCTGAAGTTGGTTATGGAGGTTATGGCGCAGCTGTTGACGGTGGCCAGACCCCTCGTGCTAAGTCTTATACGTTTGGTTTCAATGTAAAGTTTTAATTGAGTATGAATATGAAACTAAAGAATATTTTCATCAAATCAGGCGTTGCTCTCTTGATGGGCGCATCTTTAAGTTCTTGTTCTGATTTCTTAGAGATTGAACCCTTGAATGAAATCGTGTTAGAGAAGTTCTGGAACGAGGAGAGTGATGTCGAGAATATGATAGCCGGTTGCTATTCGGCTTTACAAGCTCAAGTAGTAGTTGATAGGATGATGGCATGGGGTGAGTTTCGTTCTGATAACTTAGTCGGTGGAACCAACATCCAGAATGATACGCACTTGCAGAATATTTTCAAGGAAAACTTGAATGCAAGTAATGCATATACCAGTTGGGGTGAGTTTTATGATATTATTAACCGTTGCAATACGACGATTTATTACGCCCCTTCCGTAGCGGATAAAGACCCCAATTTCACGAAGACAGAGTTGAATGCGTCTATAGCAGAGGCTTCAGCCATTCGTGACCTGTGTTATTTTTATCTCATCAGGGCATTCCGCGATGTTCCATATACTACAGTACCTTATCTTGACGATACACAGAAGATGAATCAACCTGCCGTTAAGTTTAATTTGGTATTGGATAGCTTGATTATGGATTTGGAAAAAGTCAAGGATTATGCTATGGTTAAGTATCCCGAGAAGAAGACATATTATCAAAAGGGACGTATCACTCGTGATGCTATTTATGCTATGCTTTGTGATATGTACCTCTGGAAGAAAGACTATGCAAAAGCCGTGAACTATGCCGACTTGGTGATTAAGTCTTTGACAGATGATTACCAAAATAAGTTGGATAATAGGAGTGGTTCCATTTCTGCCATTGATCAGATGCAAGATGGCTATCCACTGATTAGCGATAAACCATCATCAGGCAATTTATATGGTGATGCTTTCAATAGCATTTTCATAGATGGCAATAGCCGTGAGAGCATCTTCGAATTGATTTACATGAACGATAATAATTTCTTGGCTAACAAATTTGTTAGTTATAGATTTGGAAATTCAACAACATTCCCTGGCTATGTGAAACCTGCTGATTTCATTGGTTCAGACGTGAGGGATGAATTGTTTGCCGTATATCTGACCAAGAATGACACTCGTTATTATGAGAACGTTCAGGCAATCGGTTCTTCTGACTTTGGTGTAAACAAGTATGTAGCTACTGCTTCCGTAGATGTATCAACGACGACCTATCAACCAAGATATGGTTCAAGACCAAGTGAGCAATATTGCCATTCCAATTGGATTATCTATCGCTTGACCGACGTGATGTTGATGAAAGCCGAAGCTTTGTGTGAGATGATTAACTTGGAAGATGAAAGTGAAATGGGTAAAGCCCAAAATGATTCATTGCTCAAGCAAGCTTACAGAATCGTGAACGTTATCAACAAACGTTCTAACTGCGCAACAAGTAATCAGGACATTAAGTACGATTCATATAGCAGTAAGAACTTGATGGCTAATTTGGTGATGGACGAAAGACAACGTGAATTGATGTTTGAAGGTAAGCGTTGGTTCGATTTGGTTCGTCGTTCACTTCGTGATGGAAACACCAATTACTTGGTTTCTCAAGTGATGCGTAAAGGCTCCGACAATGCCAGTGTTACTCAAAGTAAGTTGGCGAAAATGGATGCTATCTTCTGGCCTTACAATAAGGATGAGTTAAAGGTTAACGATGCCCTTCAGCAGAATCCTGCTTTTGGCAGTGGAGAAAATAGCTCATATTCGAGGTAAGACGCTTCGACTCACTAATAAAAGAATAACAATATGAAAAAGGTTAAATATTTTTTAATGACAACACTCGTTACCTGTGCCTTAGGTATGGTGGTGAGTTGTTCCGATGAGCCAGATACTTCTAATTACTATACCTTTACGGGTGAGATGATGAATGAGTATCTTGAGAATCATAGCGAGTTTAGCGAGTTTGCTGCCATCGTAAAGCGTGCAGGTATGATGGAATTGCTTTCCGCATACGGTCACTATACTTGCTTTCCTCCTACAAACGAGGCATTCCAGGCATATTATAAGAAACGTGGCATTAGTTCTATCGACCAATTGACGGATGCTGATTGTGATACGATTGCTCGTACTCACTTGGTTGGAAATATGTATGCTACTTCAGAAATGAACGATGGCGTTCTTACCACGGCCAACATGAATCGTAGGTATATTGAAGTGTCACACGACCTTGATAACGATAGTAATGCTGTGGTATTCTTGAATCGTTCAGCACATATTATCTTCTCTATGCAAGACGACTCTGTGGAAAACGGTATTATGCAACCTATCACAGAAGTGTTGGAGAGCAGTAACAGTATGCTTCCCGACGTAATGAAGTTGAATCCTAATATCTCCATTTTCTATTCTGCCCTTGTTGAGACGGGTTTGGTTGATTCATTGTATAAGTTTAGGGATGATTCCTACAATGCTAAGGATTATCCAAGATACAAGTATACTTCTCACGTCAATAAGGAAACGGCAACGGTGCCAGATGAAAAGAAATATGGCTTTACGGCTTTCGTTCCAACCGACTCCGTATTGAAGACAAAGTATGGTATTTCAACGGTTAATCAGTTGTATGAAAAGGCTTGTGAGATTTATGATCCCGTTTATCCTGAGGATGTAAACACGGAAGCTCATAGCTTTGACAAGTTGAAAGAACGTACAAATCCATTGAATAGATTCATTGCTTATCATATTCTCGATAGAGACGTGAAAGGTTGGAACTATTTGACTCCATTGAACGATATCGGTATCCTCACGACCTTGATGAATCCCGTTGATTGGTATGAGACATTGCTTCCCCATACTATGATGAAGTTTGAGCGTCTTACCGTTCGTAAATATGCGGGTTCGAGTGTGGTAGGTCAACGTTACATCAATCGTCGTTATGATGATGATTATCAGATTCCTGGTACACAAATACAACGTACCACGGAGAAGGAATATACCCAAGACGCATTGAATGGTCGCTATTTCTACATTGACGATATCGTAGCATTTAGTGAAACCACTCGTGATATTGTAGACAATACTCGTATTCGTATGGACTTCTCTACGATATTCCCAGAGTTGATGACCAATGACATTCGTCAAAACGGTAATCCTAAGTACCAAGACCCCGACTATGACGAAACGGCTAAGTATGGACGTAATTTCTATTTCCCCAATGGTTTCTTGAAGAACGTGACGAGTGCGGGATATTTCATCTACCGTCGTCCTCACGATTATTATGATTGCTACGAAGGAGACGAGATGAACCTCTTTGGTAATTACGACATTACCTTTAAGTTGCCGCCAGTACCATACGAAGGT
>JAEEGL017080545.1_pt1 | contig 15729 bp, 15 predicted proteins | sample 9134231 | NCBI WGS metagenome assembly JAEEGL01 (sample SAMN16246548, study PRJNA631951) | gut metagenome | biome: gut microbiome; feature: rumen; material: fiber-attached | host: Bos | place: Iran: Karaj | collected 2018-10
CAATCGCTAAAGTCTGCTTTAACATTTGCTTCCATGAATGCTGTATCAGACACTCTCTTAACTGATGCCGGTATTTTAATCTCTTTATCAACCACGGCATGTGAAAAAGCAGCATAGTTGATGTTCTCAAGTGTTTCCGGTAAAATAACTTCTCCTACATGACAATATGCAAGAAAGGCTCTTGGCAATGTTGTTAGATTTGTATTGCTTAAATCCACAACCTCATATGAATGTACTGATGACGAAGCTAAATCGTTTCCCCAAATAACTCCATACATCAACGAGTCACATATAGCATAACTATTCTCTATGCCATATCTACAATCAACATATGCTGCCTTATTTGTTTCGGCACTCTTATAATTTGGTCCAAATTCAAGAGTCCCTATACCGAACATTTCCGGAGAATTACTGTCCTTATAGAAGTCTTTGAGAAGAGTCTCACGCCCTCCACCATTATATCCATCTATCGATGTAGGCATATTTGACAATCTCTTATCATAATCTGAACTGCTTGTACCAGTTGCAACCTTGTTATACAGATCACAATCAACAGTTATTTTGTCTATATACTCCTGATGGTAAGAAATTGCATAATTACTGCAATAAACCAAACTTTCGGGAAGGAGCAGCTCTTTTATTCTTCCGCTCGTAAAAGCTGCTGAACATATAACCTCTAACTGATCTGAGACTACAGATAGCTCTCCAGATGCATTACCATGACACGCATCTTGCCCAATATATCGCACATCTGTTAATTCACCATTTACATTGGCTAATGCACAACACCATGAACCAAGAATCGTTGTCGTTGACGGCAGATTTACAGTTGTATTTCTCTCATCAGGTGTACCATCGTTCTTTAATGAATCATAATCCCATCCAGTTTTAAAATCCCAGAAACATCCGACTCCGAAGCCAGTAAAGCCTTCTTCTACGGTAATCTCACCTATAGTATTCATAAAATACTGTGGAGGAATTACGCCATGGTCTTCAAAACCTATGTCATAGCAGGTAACATCATATTCTGTATATCCGCCATAATGCACCATTTTTGAATTTGTATTCTTTAGGGTATAAACAGTCATATCATAGTTTTTGTGTTTATACATCTTAGAATACTGTGCCTTTTGAGCTACAGATTTCCATACATGCCATGTCTTCTGATCTGTTGGTATCTGTGGAGCATGTAAATCATCCCACAAATATATAGTAGGAATTGTAGACTCACAAAATGCATGACCATAAAGCTCACCGACAGCATTTGTCTCCGGATAGTTTCCAGAAGTATCTTTCTTATATTTCCAAATAGGATGATAGATACCATATCTGTAATAGCCCTTCTGATAATGATACTGATAATAGTTATGTACATCCCATGTATCATTAGAGAAATTTGGGTTATTATATCTCCATTCAAATACCCAGTCTGCATACTCAGCATAATCTGCAAAGCCGTGATTGCGAGCTACCTGATCTTTGTAGTTCTGATAAGCCGTGTCAATTGGCGTTATATTTTCAGTCTGCCAAGCAACATACTGATCCCATGTCGAAATATCATAATCAACTCCATAGGTCTTTGCTATCTTATTGAGATAGTACGTCTTACCAGATCCCCACTCATCATAAACACCGCTCTCATTTAGATATTTATACCAAAGATACATCTGAGCCAGAGGTTCTTCGTCTGAACCAACAGATGTTGTGTGTCTACGGAAATGATTTGCAGGATTACTTATCTGTACGCCGTCTTCATCTATCTCCTGTCCGCCGTAAGATAATAACTCCCAGCCAGTTCCTACATGCAGTGCTGCCCATAAATCGACGCAGTATGTGTTATTATAATATGCATTGATAAGAGCCTCTACTTCATTAACTGTATCCTGGAAACCATCCGGGTAGTAAGAAGCATCATCTACTCCATACCACTCCCCCCAGCTCATATACTCTCGGGCTCTGCTATAATCATGATAGCCGCCATTTGTGCCGTTGATTGCAGCATAACCATCCATAGCCCAATAGTTCCCATCAGCATCTTGACGAAGCTTAGTATACTTTCTGAAAGATTCATTCTCTGAAGTTCCTACCCTGTATCCGGTAAGATCTTCAACCTGCTCTGCTGTTAACTGGGCAACCGGCTGCTGTTCAAGATACTCGGCTCGCTCTAAATCATATCCGAGTATTCCTGCTCTCTCATTATATTCTGTACCTACCTTACCATACATATTTCCATTTGTATCATACTGATAAGGTGCAGTATCTAAATCCCAAACAAGAGGGGATGTCGGCTTAGCAGACCATTGCCAATCCATTGCATCAATCTCGTCTTGTGTATAACCTATTGCAAGAAGTTCTTCTGCAGTTGTATCATAATCTGAAGACCATGTATAAGCTACAGACGCTAACTGCTCTTTTGTAAAACCAGCTGCCAACATCTGTGCTTCTGAACCTTTTGTATTAGATGAAGTCGGATTAGCCTTGTTATAAGCATGGGAAGCTCCCTGTACTAAGAATACATTCTTATGAGCAACTTTTGCTTCCGCAACATCATCAATAGTATAAACAGCGGGATCTTCTGTTACACGTGTAGAATTATAGGCAAACTCGTTTGTTGTATAAATCTGCGGTATGCAATTAGAGTTTCCGTATATATCATACTGATCATGTAGCATCTGAAGGTTGTGTCCATATAATGAATCTATAGAACGCACTCTACAGAACTCTGAATATTCATATCCAACCTGTGAACCCTCAGGCAACATCGAAACATCATTTGCCTCAACTGTTATATTTAACTTTTCTTCAGAATTAGCTGAATTGAAAAACTCCGTAAAAGCATAATAGACTGGTCTGGCATTTCTGAAATAAAGTCCATCATCTCTCGTTCTTGTTGTATATCTTCTGTTTACGGGGTTTGAAAAATCAGTATCTTCAGGTAATGGATTACCGTTTGGAGCATCAGCATATGCCCAACCGACATCTTTCGCCGAGTCTCCATCCCAACCAGCATATGAATTGATACTGTTATCTACAGCCATTATATTGTAAGCAATTGTTACGTTAATTGGCTCATCTGTACTTGGATCATGATAAACACTGGGAGCATTAAACCAGTTATTGGCTGTTGTGTCTATATTCGCAGGATCAAAGCAATCTATATCCATGTGCACAATAGAACTTGGCAAATAAAACTCGGTACAGTCATGTCCTCTAAATGCGCCAGTCCCTATAACCGCTACATTTTGGAAATCTATCTCTGTTGCATGGCTGTTCAAGAATGCCCACTGATCTACCCACTTTACCCTCTGAAGATCGATATGACCAATGTTTGAACAATCCTTAAATGCACAGTATCCTATGTATTCACAATCACCAAGATCAACATTATCCCATGCTAATGCTGCACAGCTGTCAAAAGCACTCTGGCCTATCTTGTTAACCTGTGTGCCATCAAGACTAAATCCCTCAAGGCTTGAACACTCAGCAAATGCGTAATCACAGATTTCCTCAAGATCCTCTCCGAATTCTACCTCCGGAAGACTTGAACATCCATAAAATGCATAACTGCCAATAGATGTAACATCCGGGATTTGTACCTGCGCCAAATCTGCGCAATCATAGAATGCGCCCCAGTCTACAAGAGTAACTCCTGAAAGATCTGCGGAAGTCAGTCCCGTATCCCAGAACATAGTCCTGCCAACTCTGGTAATGTTGTCAAAGTTGAAACTCGTAAGATCATGACAATGTGCAAACGTACTATTTAACACAGTGCCGTCAGCTGTTGTGCCGCTTAGATTTGTGATATTGGGGCCGAGGTCCACGCTTGTCACATTTGTTCCGGCAAATGCGCCAATGCCTATGCTTTGAAGATTTGTAAATACCAGATCTGTATCTGTAAAGTTTACATCCTTAAAAGCCAGGTCTCCAATCTTTGTAAGATCCTCTATTCCTCCAACAATAATGTCATTAGCGTTTCCTTGTACAAGCGGAGCATTAAGTGCTATATCTCCAAGAGTGATAGAGTAAGCGCTGTTTGTTAATATGTAAACCGATGACATATCAGTCACAACATCAAGATTGCTAAGATCAACAGCTACATCATGATCAAGGGTATCATATGTTGTGGCCGGGGCGTTTCCTGGAGCGTTGCCACCGGCTCCCAATGTAAACTCAATACCAGTAGCTTCATATGTGGGATCCACCCCATCCTTGAAATTATCAACCCAAACCGTAGGCATTAAAAAGTACGTTCCTACCCACTCCGGATAGTAATCTGCATCATCGTTAAGGAAGTCTGAACGTACCTGAACCCATGTACCATTTCCGATACTGTTACCGAAAACCAATCCAATCTTACCAGGAGCCTCGGGATTAACACTTGAGTAATCCTGAGTTGAAAAGTTTACTACAACATCACAATCGTCCTCATCAAACGCTTCAACCGTAAAATCAAATCCAACACCTGGATCAACAGGTTCCGGGAATTCGCTTGCTGACCCGGAGTACTCCTTAAGTCCGATACCATTATGTGTTGTATAATCAAACGGTTTACAGTAATTTCCACATAACAGATCTTTTAAAGCTGCAAACTTCTCTGAATTATTGTTCTCATCATAGATGGTATCCCCAACTACAATTGACGCAACATTATCTTTTTCATTATCATAGTACCACCAATCTTCTGAAAATAGATCCACCCACCCATAAGGATTGGCGTTTGTTCTGCCAACTATAGTATCATAACCATACATAGCGTGATTTGCCCACGCTTCCATGTCTTCCTGGCTCTGTGCTGCAAAGATAGTTTCATAGGCATAAACAATCTTATTATAAGACTCCTCTGTAATACAGCTAATCTTTGCGCCGTCAGTATTACTTGGCCCATAATCATCTAATCCTGTGAAGCTTGCGTAATTGCATCCAAACTCAAGATAGCATTCTCCATTGGGAGCTTTTACAACACCGAACATGATTTGATGATAATTATTACTTGATGTTGCGTTGTACCATCTGTGTATCTTCACTCCGGCATCACGTAATTGTGCGCAAGTTGTATAAGTACCAGTAGTGGCCTCACTATAAAATGAATTTATTAGCAAACTCTTTATAGCATCTTCATTGGGCTGTATTCCATAATACCCTTCCTCATTATAGTATGACCACCCTGTTCCGAAGTCAGGGCCGTAATCATTGCAATTAAAATAAATAGCGCCGCCATCTCCCGGGGATGTTCTTATCGAAAATTCATTTACATAATTGAAATCACTAAAAAACAGAGTGTAATCATTCCACTCGTTATTGTCTGCAAGTAATGCATCACAATAAGACACGTAATCCGTGTTTAACGATCCCGATATTGATGTAGTATATTCTCCGGTTAAACTCGGTCTGAATCCTCCCGTAGAACCACCACCGCCGCCACCAGCAGGCATGTCCAACAAAGTATTTAATACAACCGTTCTATCGGTTGGTGCTGCTGTAGCCAATGCATCGCTATGCTCATGTCCATTACCGGCAGTAACGCCTGCTTCGCTTTGAGTAAACATTGCAGGAACAGCATAACTATCCAACGTTTCATCGTAACTATACAATGCAACATTGAGCTCATCACTATCATCGTTGTAGTAATACTGCCACAAGTTGCCCTGATCATCTTCAGATAATCCAAAGTGATCAAAGGTAGTTACCGAAATTCCGGCATCTAACATCAATTTGCTTACCCCTATGACACCTACAACAAGTGTCATACAAGTAAGCAGTGCTATTAATGCTTTTTTTGATCCTTTTTTTGTCTTCTTTTTTAACAGCATGGTCTTCTCCTTAAAAAATAGGTGTATTATTTTTGAAAAAAATACCAACAAAAAATACCAATTTTCATTATAAAATAAAAAAGTTATGGCAAAAAACCATAAAAAATAAAATGAACACATTATTGTATATTATATCTTGATTTTTAAGGAATTATAAAAATAAAATAAAAAAGGCAACAGTCACTAAGACCATTGCCTAAAATGTTTTTATTTCAGAATAACATCATCGAACTCATCATACGGAGATGACAGTCGCATGTCAAGGATTTCATCGATATCGATAACGTCATCTTCATCAGGAGTCCTTGATGCACATACAACTGAATTGAGATCGTCGTTAAGTCTGATCTTTTCAGACTTCAAAGCCTCATACGTAAGCTTATCGAACTCTTCAGAAAATGTATCCCAGTCTGGATTTTTCCACATTACCTCAACAATAGTTCTATCGTTTCTGTCAATGCATATTTCTTTATCATCGAAGTCGATGTTGATATCTTCTCCATCAAGACTTATACAGAAACTTTCCCAAGTCCAAACTCTGCCAACTTCTTTTGGAATAGGTTCCTTGAATTTGATCCTTGCATAAGCCCGAATAGATGTAGGATATTTTTCCGGATATCTATCAATGTTTGCCACTTTTTGTTTCCTCCATTTCTTTTAAGATAATATCCTGATCTTTTTTTGCCTTAATCAGGAGTTTTTTATATTTTCGGTTATCAACAGTGTATTTGTAAAAACCCTGTTCTGTATCATACATTGAAAAATTGCTGTTTTCATATGTATAATCCTTGCTTACCGTTAATTTTACAGGATATGGCAAGAAAGCATTTAACCTGTTTCCGCATACAATATCAATGCCGATTTCACGGAATTTGTCTTTGTTGCCACAGAAACGATAAATGTCATCTATGGTTTTTAACGCATCCCTTCCTATAAAATTGCCGGCATAATGATTGCGGATATTGTCAGCCAACTCCTTAATATTAGGACTCATTTTGTTTCTAAAAACAACATCCCGATATTGTTCGTCTGTTGTACATATAACATTAAGATATGCACAGATGTCGTACACATCAATATCCCATACATGACCATAGCCGTCATAACGACCTTCTATTCCTCTGTCTGTAAGAGAAATATTAAAAGCCATTTCTACAGTTCCTCTGTGTTCCTTGGGGATAAGCAGCGTAACCTTATCATCATTCAGTGTGATATTTTCTTTAAGATTAACATCTAACCATGCAAACATTCCCATCTTTTCATTTCCCTTCCTTTTGTAAAATACAAAAAGACAGAAATTATTTTTCTGCCTTTTTTATCATAATGTACATTTTTTATATTATACTTTACCCGGATTTGTTTTGAAAAAAATCAATAAAAATTTATAAAAAATAAAACAGGAAGCTTCAGCTTCCTGTTTGTAAAAAATTATGGCTCTGTCACTAAAAAGTGTTGATTTTTTGCAAATTCAACCACTGGTTAAATGCCAAGCTCCTCCTTTCGCGGTACAATAGTACTGTAAAGGAGGATTTTTTATGGCATCATTAGCATCGGTTTTGGCAGATATCGCAACTTTATCCACTGCCGATAAAGAAGAACTTAAAAGCTTTATCATAAAATTGTTTTCAAAGACTATGGGATCATTGGAATCTTTTGTAAAAGAAGAAAGATTTTCCGCCGGGCTCGTATGTCCGATATGTGGTTGTGTTCATGTTGTGCGCAACGGACACAGAAAAGATGGTACCCAGCGATACGTATGCAAGGATTGTGGTAAATCATTTGTTGCGATGACAAACTCTATTGTGTCATCTACGAAAAAGGATTTTTCTGTGTGGGAGAAGTATGTAGATTGCATGATAAATGGATTTTCTCTGCGCAAATCTGCAAGAATATGCGGCATTCACAGAAATACTGCTTTTATATGGAGGCACAAAATACTCGGAGCGCTGCAAAACATGGCTGACGATGTTGTTTTAGAGGGTATTATAGAGGCAGATGAAACTTTCTTCAACAACTCATATAAGGGCAATCACAAACGTGGATCTTTTGTTATGCCCAGAAAAGCACACAGACGTGGCAAATCCATACATAAAAGAGGTATCTCTCAAGAGAAGATATGTGTTCCGTGCGCTGTTAACAGGCAGGGCCTGTCTATTGCCAGGGCCACAAATCTCGGTCACGTGGCTACAAAGGATCTGCACAGCCTTTATGATGGCAAAATAAAGCCCGACAGTGTTGTTGTTACGGATCGCATGAACTCATACAGGCGTTTTGCCACTAAAAACGGGCTTAACCTCATACAGCTCAAGGGAGGCAAAGCCAAGAAAGGCATCTATAACATCCAGCGTATCAATAGTTATCACAGCAAGTTGAAACATTTCATGGATGGCTTTAAGGGCGTATCAACAAAACACCTGAACAACTATCTGATCTGGCACAACTTTGTCAATTACGCACCGGAAAGCGAAGTTAAAAAGCGAGCCATTCTGCTCAAATTTGTGTTGAAACAGGCAATAACGATTCATGTGGGAGACATATCTAAGAAGCCTGCCATGCCTTTTACTGCATAAAAAATGCTCCCAACTGTAAAAGTTGAGAGCATTTGTGATTCTGAATTATTCAACCCGCCATTTCTTTTAATCCTAATCCATATTCATGAAAATCTGGCTGTTCCATAACAAACTTGACAACATCAGACGACGTAGGATTTGGTGCTTCATTAAGATATCGAAGCACTTTATCAAGACGTTCGGGTTTCCTTTTTGCGTAGGAAATGATTCCCATAACAAACCCAAAATAAGAGTCTGGAATCGCGTTGAGCTTAGCATATAATTCATCCATAACAGTAACCCCTTTCTTATATTTCAAATTTCTCGACAATATTGTAATCATTAAAACCATGATTTTCAAAGAAATATGCATAGTAGTGATTATCAATACCGACAGAATAATGAACAGGATAAGGTTTGTCTTTATATAACTCATAGTTAGAGTTAATTTCGTGAATTATTTTTGCATATTCTCTTGTGTCCAGTCTACAAGTAGGATATTCATATGGCTTACCTTTTGAGTCAAATCTCACTATAAAACCCATCCTTTTCTCCTTTCTCTGATATTTTGATAGTAACTACCAAGTCAGAGAAAGTCCCTCGAAGGACTCCCTCTGTTTTTCCCAAAGGGAATCCTTCTTGGTTAAGGACATTGTAGCACGTTTTGTATTAAAATGCTACTGTTTTATGCAGCAAACGCCATATCTATCTGCTTTTTCTGTTCGGCCAACATAGACCAATACTCTTCTTCCGACAGATAAGTGTTGTGATTGTAGATATAATTTTCCGGATTATCAATAAAATCCTTAACCATATCATCAATCATATCGACCTGATCATGACGGATGCGAAGCATGGGGATATTGAGATATTCCCAGAAGCTCTGTTTTACAAAGTCTACATCACTACGCCTGAAAAATTCTTCAATAGTTTTGAAGAAAAATTCAACAAAGTTCTGATGCTGTTCGCCATCAAACTCGATAACACCACGGATTTTATTGTCTTCATCTGTATAAAGCACAAAATCCGGGCGAAGCTTCTGAATTTTCTGTTTCGACCAGCTGTATCCTGCGGAACCAAGTCTTGATTGCAACTTTGTAAGGAAATCATTCCATTCTATCGACAATCCGAGATCGTTAAAGATAGCCTTTATCGAACAATCATGATAGAATTTCACATTGAGTCGCTTGAGACATTCGGCAACACGATATTCACCTATATACATATTGCGAGGAATAGTGAGGGCTTCTTCTGTAGTCCAGCCTGATCTTATTCTGCTACCAACCAAACTTTCTGACATTCCATGATACTCTGCCATAGCTTTCAGCGAGGGGAATTTATTTCCAAGATGATCTATGCAGGATTTGTAACGCTCTGCTGCGGGAGTTGTTAAAGCCTTCTCTAACCCCCACCCCCTTAGCAGCCTTCCTTCAACAACATTTCTGGCCACTCCATAATAGTTACACATAAGTTCCATTGAAGGGAAAACATTTCCCAAATGATCTATGCAAGATTTACAGCGCCCTGTTGCGGGAGTTGTTAAAGCCTTCTCTAAAGTCCAACCTTTTTTTATCCTATCTTCAATGGTATGCCATTCTATTTCATATTCCTTTGCTCTGGCTTGCTCCGAAGGAAAAACATTTCCCTCGTGATCTGTACAAGTTTTATTATTTCTCCCTGCGGGAGTTGTTAATATCGTTTCTAAATCCCAACCCTTTTCCCTTCTAGATATAAAAGTATTCCAACTTAATCCGTAATACTTTAACATATCTTTGTATGTGGGAAACATATTTCCAAGATGATCCACACAAGGCTTACTATTCATTCTTACGGGAGTTGTTAAAGCCTTCTTTAAAGTCCAACCCTTTTTTAACCTTTTATAAACTATAAGCGATGTTAATCCATAATGTTTTGCTCTGGCTTGTTCTGAAGAAAAAATATTTCCAAGATGATCTTTGCAATAATTTTTTGTTTTTTTTGCGGGAGTTGTTAAAGCCTTTTCTAACCCCCACCCCCTTAGCAGCCTTCCTTCAACAACATTTCTGGCCACTCCATAATAGTTACACATAAGTTCCATTGACGGAAAAATATTTCCAAGATGATCCTTACATATTTTATTATGATCGGCTATTGGTGTTGTTAAGGCTTTTTCAATAGACCAACCCCATTTTATACGACTCCTAAATGTAGCTGTAGGAATCTTGTAAAATGCACACATATCTTTTTGAGATGCGAATGCGTTTCCAAGATAATCCTTCCATACTTTTTTCATTTTTTCTTTTCTCCTTTTCTTTAAAATAGAAAAAGAGCAGAAACGTAATCCATAGTTTGGATTTGTTTTCTGCTCTTTTTATTGGTTTATTTGTTTACCTTTATATTATACTGCATTTTGGTCTCCGGCTGCGGCGAATTTTAAAATTTTGTCAAAAATCAACCACTTTTAGTGACAGAGCCAAAATTATTACTTTGCGAGCAATGCCTTCTGGGCATTTGCAAACCACAGATCGACATATTTTTTGATATCACTGGCGTTATAGTCCGAAACATTATCCGCATTCTTAACCTTACGGAATGCTCCATATCCGATAACCTGGTCACATAATGCATACTTAGAAGATATGATGGTGAATGATATTCCTCCAAAGCTTACAGTATCTCCTACTTTGTAGCATCCCATTTGAGAGATCACTAAAGCCGGACGAACACCTGCATTAGTGTTAAGTACAAAATATCCATCTTCCCAAATATGAGCATCGCGAACTATCATAACACGTTCTTTAATAAATTCGCATGGTGTTTTTAACCACCATGTATCGCAAAGTATCGGAATACGTTTTTCATATTTTACGTAATCTTCTTTTGACAAAAGCGTTGCTCCGGAAAACTTAATATCACCTTTTTCCCCCTTCTGCACTCTTTTCTCATCGGCCTTCATGCAGTCGATACGTTCTTCTATGACGTATTTGAGCCTGTCACCGAGTTCTTCTGCTGTCTGCCCTCTGCCCATCAAGAACTCGCCTATTTCGGCGTGTATGCGATCTGACACGCACTTTTCGATATATAACAGGTCATCTATATGCCTGCGGATATCACTGTCTATTTTCTTTTTGCTTTTCGTAGTTTCCATTGTTTTTCTTCTTCCTTTCACTATTACAGTTCTTCTGCAGCTGCCCTTAAGTCTTCTGGCGCAAAGCCAAATAATGGAATACGCAAGTGTTCTGCAATATCTTCAACGGTCTCAGCCTCCTGAATCAGGTCATCTTTGTCATAACCGTTGCTTTTTGCTATGTCCAGGATTTCATCAATTGCCTCACATCTTTTAGACTCTTCGCTTTCTGCCGGCCCACGATCCAAAATCTGACCTTCCTCATCAATCTCAAGAGAATCCTCCAGATATGATGTAAGCTCATCCATATCTGTCGTACTCATGTTTACAAGCTCTTTCTCTGCAAGGCGGACTGCTGCTTCTTTTGTCTCTGCAACTACCTCAATCCTGCCATATCTTTCATACGCAAATGGTACTGCAAATACTCTTTTTTTATTTTTTGTGTTATCGTTCATTTTTCATTCTCCTTTCAAAAAGAGGGAAAGTGGGAACCTGTCCCACCCTCTCTCTAAACAAAACCCTGTAAAATTAAGGGTTTTAGTAACTTTGTTTGGGTGGTACCAGGTGGTACCGCTTTAGTTCTTAGTATTCTTAGCGTCAAGTATCTGCTGTTTATATTCCTCAAACCAGCTGTCAACAGCTTTCTTAACGTCGCTTGCAGCGTATACGTTGGCGTCTTCTGCGTCTCGGTCTGCACGGAATACGCTTTTGCCTATACTTATGTCGCATAAAGCATACTCGGGCGATATGATCGTAAACGGTAGGTTATTAAACTCCGCACTGTCACCGATTACAAAATCACCTGTAGATTTAAGCTTTAGCGCCGGACGAATGCCTGCCTCATACTGTATAAGATCGCCGTAACTATCGGCGTATCCGGTAAAATTAACAATCGCTGCCCTGAATGAATCATACCCCGGGGTTCTTAACCACCACCATGCATCATCAAAAAGCGGTATGTTGAACTCGTTCTCCTGATACTCGTCATATGAAAGCAGCGTAGCTTCTTTAATGAGCTCAAGTTTAAGACGCTTATCTTTAGGTATAGTGTTGAAAGCTGGCTTTATTGTTTCCATAGCTTCATCTATCTGGTTAAATTCCATATATGGGCGTAATCCATTATACAAGTCACCTTCTTTATAGTATTTAACTCCATCCGGAAGTTCTTTGCCGCATGCTATGGCATGTAACATGTTTTTGGCGGCAAGGCTACCATTTTGAATATTTGTGAAATCATATCCCTTAAACATATCAGGGAGTTCGATCAGCATTTTCATCTTTTTTCTCCTTTTTCTTTTTTATTTTGTTTTAACAAAACAAAAAAGACAGAAATGAGATCTTTTTAAGATCAGTTTTCTGCCTTTTTTATATTAGATAGTTTTTCATTTATATATTATATCGGTTTTTAACTTCGGTTAGAAATTACATATGTAATTTTTTCCCCCTGCATCTATATCGTCTGTGTAAGTTATGCGTCTCGTCCCTTTGTTTTGCATGCTTGCGCCACAATCAGGACAGAAATTACTCAGTTTCCACAGGACACTGTCTGCTGTTTCTGTTGCGGGCGCTGCGCACCCACACAAAGAGCAGTCGTAATAAATACTGTGCCCGGTATCGTGTTTTACCCACTGCCCAGTCCTTCGCTCTTGCTTTGGCTGTACTGGCGGCAAATCTTTTAGCATCTCTTCCACCTTTTCGTTGTCATAAGACGTTTCAAGGTTTAGATTCCATGCCGCATCTATTGCCACCTTTCTGCTGATACAATCTTCGCACGCCTCCTGTTTCAATGGACATTTTTCGTGTCGTTCTCCGGATTTTACATTATATGTTTCCTCACCGGTTATCCTGCAGTCTGCTTCCTCTACACCCGCGTAGTAAGTGTAAAACGGGCATTCTTCGCAAGATTTTGGCATCTCCATTCCTTTAATGGCTAACATATGACACTTTATCTCCTTTTTTGTGGGTTTATGGCTCATATTCGAGAGCTTATTTTTGCAGGTCAACTACCTTCCTTCTGTAGTGTATTTCCTCGTACTTATGATCCACAGCATTGTCCAGTATCTTGTTGTAGAACTCTACGGCTTCTCTTTCGCCACAGAAAGCATGTTCACTATCCCACTGGGCTAAATGCTTCGTCATGTAATCTTTGATGAAATCCACAAAGATATCCGTGGCAAAAATAATACTGTGTTTATACACCTTATCATTTATCGTTTGTTCCACCTGCATTTCAGATCTGACCGTGCCGGCATATATTACGCAGATATGCAAAAAGCCCTGCGCCCTTGTCGGAAACCATGATTCAAATGTGTATTCCATCCAATCATAATCATCCAGAGTCAATTTTGTCATAAGCCTGTCATCGCAGGGTGTTGTTCTTGACAGATCAAACTCTGTCAGCTGTTCATCGTAAGTTATTTTCTGTAATTTCATTATGACTCTCCTTATATTTACAGTTTATACAATCCCAAAAGCAATCATGATCTCTATTGCCTAAAACATCCATATAGTTATTATTGTAAATTCCTCCGCACTCATATTCTTTGGAATATGCATTACACTCATCATCTCCAGTGTTCCACGAATCTACAACTTTTCCTTTGTCGAAAGAACAGTTTTCTCCACTAATAATCATAAGCATCTCCTTGTATGAGAACTTATTTATCATATTTTAATTATATGTATATTATAACACATTTATAATTGTTTGTAAATTAAAAACTGCAAGACAAAAAGAGCCGCTATCATGTGATAACGGCTCAAAAAATATCTTTTTAATTTCCCTGTTCTTTTTCAGCAAGATTATCAGCAGCTGTAAGCAAATCTTTTTCATCAAGTCCTTCGAATGCAAGATATTTATGAATACCGGTTTCTTTGAACTGTTTTGCATCTTCAACTAAATTCTCACTGTTCAGATACTCTGATTCAGCAAATGCTTTAATGAGTTCATTTGCTCTTACTCTGCCTCTTGCTTCTACATATGTATCATGGTCCAGAGCTCCATGAGTAAATAAGTCTTTTAATACAAGCTCTTGTAATCCGGGCTTATTTTTAGTATTTGCTTCCAGCTGGCCCTGATGTATCTCATGGTTTAACAGTTCCAGCATTGTATCGCATTCATAAAACTTCGGAGCTCTGTTTATATATATTCGGAGCTTTTCCACTTCTTCTAAAGTAAGCTCAAGTTCCTGTTCTCCACCTTCAAATTCCCCACGTATGGTTGCTCTTATCCCCATAGTATAAGGAACGCCCATAATGCAAGTAATACTCAGATACGTATATTTTGCATCAGGACAAAATGTTGGATCTGTTTCTTTAAGAGGAGACAATATAATTGCTTCCTCTTCGGTAAGCGGAACATCAAGAGATAAGGTGTTATTTGCCAATTCTATGCTTTTTATATCATAGTCCTGAAGGTCGCCTAATCTCGACTCTTTTTTATTTTCTTTGGGTAATGCAGGCGGCAAAGCCTTTATCCTGTCACGTATTTCCGTAAGGACATTAAGATAATCTCTACTTTCCGGCTCATCCCAAGTAAGCTCTATAGCTTTTTTACGACTGATAAGGTCGTCATCTTTGAGGATTTTACCATTTTCTATTAATTCTTCATAAAAGAAATGGCTGTATATTCCTTCTTTTACTCGATCAAGGTCCTCCTCTGTAAGTTCTATTACTATTTTAGGCATTTTTATTATCCTCCTGTCTAACGGCCCTTTTTGCTTCCAGAAGACCATTTCTGCCAAGATATTCACTGATATTATCTGCGAACACTCCGATTCGGTTTGTCCACAGCTCTTGAATATCCATTTCGTTTATGCTTTCCGCTATGCTCCCTAACTGGATCAGCCCTTCCGGCTTATTGAACATATCTGCTAACTGAAACAAAAGCATAGCCTGTTCATCAGAATCCATGTTCCAGATAAGCTCTGAAACATCATTTATGTCCAGATTTATATCAACCGGGACACTTTTTGTTATTTTCATTTTTTCTCTCCTTTTTACACAGAGTCAAGATTTTTGATATCATTGATCAGTTCCTCAAAGCTGAAATGCTGAGGATTTATTTTGTAAAACTCGATCTCATCAATAACCTTTTGTCTGTCTACTATTTCTTTTATGGTTTCCGGCAATCGTATTCCGGTCAAGGTAGCTTCATATAATCTTGAAGCTACCTTATTGTAAGAAACCGTCTTGCACTTTTTAATAATCTCATAGTCCTCTTCGGAGATGTCGATCATTATTTTCATAATCAACCCTCCTGCGA
>JAEEGL010717835.1_pt1 | contig 15728 bp, 10 predicted proteins | sample 9134231 | NCBI WGS metagenome assembly JAEEGL01 (sample SAMN16246548, study PRJNA631951) | gut metagenome | biome: gut microbiome; feature: rumen; material: fiber-attached | host: Bos | place: Iran: Karaj | collected 2018-10
TATTTTTAAAACAGAAAACTTTTAATTTACTAGCCAAAGTTTATGTTCCCAAAGAAGAACAATCTGAAAACGTTAATAGAATAATTTGTAATGGGAAAGAACTTCCCGATCTTATCAATTTAATATACAGTTTTTCTTTTAACCCAAGTCCCAGACTCTTTTACATTCAGGACTTAGACGAAGTTACTTCAAAACAGAGAAAAGAGTTTTTAGAAAAGCTGAAAAATGGCGGAATTCCAATAGAAACTATTATTGTTTTCGCGGTCTCCGACACTAAAGTAGCTACAGAAATCAGTTCAGCTTTTAAACAACAATCAGATAAAATAGATTTCTGGGCTCCTTTTGCCAATAAACTTAATGATTGGATAAGAAAGGAAACTGCTGAACTTGGCTCAGAAATAGCGATAGACGCTGCTGACCAACTCATCGAACTAGTTGGTTCCGACTTGGCCCTTCTGCATCAGGAAATTACCAAACTTGCCTTAGCAAGCCCAGGAAGCAAAATACTCTTAGCTGACATCAATAATAATGTCGCTTATATAAAACAAGACACCACCTTCGACTTCTTAGAAGCCTATGGTAAACGTAATACAGCAAAATCTTTAAGAATTCTCGAAGCACTAAACAACAGGGGTGAAGCGATTCAAAAAATATGGTTTATGCTAATAAAGCAAATTCGTGAATTCAGGCTTTTTCTCGCCTTGTGTCAGGATAGACCGGATATTTTTAAACCAATACAGGCTCTATTACAAAAATACAGAATATACGCAGACAAATCTGATTTTAAATCTAATCAGGAAAAGAAGAACATTTTGTCTGACATTCAGAATCTTGCAGAAGATATGCCTAGTCCACTTGTTGAAGCCACTAATTTAAAATTTCAAAACAAACTTAAATCGCTATACATGGCTTTAAATTTTACTCTAGAAGAATTAACCGCTCTTTGGACTAAAATGATTGAATTTGATTCAAAATTAAAATCTGGAGTCATAGACCCTCTTGCAGCTATTCAAGTCTTTGTTGCTGAAAGCTTAGGCAATTAAAAATAAATATTTTAAACTCCCCTAAAAACCATAAACCGAGAGCATATAAAAATACACTCTCGGTAAAATGGCTAACAGTATATCAGTTGTAATACACCAGAAGTAATAAATATAAAGCTGGTTATTATTTCTGAAGTCTGTTTACAGCCTTCATGAGACGGCTGATTTTTCTAGCAGCAGTCTTTGGATGAATATAACCATTAGAAGCTGCTTTTGCGTATTTCTTTACTGCGTAATTAGTTGCTTTTGCTACTTCTTCGCCTTGAGCATTTTCTGCTGTGGCTAAAGCAGTTTTGCGAACTGTCTTAAGTTCAGATTTAATCTGAACACGAACTGCATGACGACGTACTGCCTTGCGGGCATTCTTAGCTGCTGATTTTGTATTAGCCATGATAATTTCACCTTTCATAAATCATTTTGGAGCCTTAATAATATCACTACATTAAAAGAATTTCAAGCTTTTTAATATCTATTTCTGTACATAATTATTTTTTTCTAAGTACAAAAAAACTGCCAGGCTTTAAACTCTGGCAGTTTTTTATTTTTGCTAATGATTTAGCAATATGTGAGGTTTACTTCATAGAATAAATTCTTATTGCATAAACCAGTTCATTTGAATAGAAAGTCATAATGTCGCCATCAGGACAAACTATTCTATGACGTGGTAATTCTGGTGAAAGTATTGGATCGTCGATAACATCTAATTCCTTTAAAATTTCACCATATTGATTGCACTTATAGATTCTGTCACGATAAATAATACCATTTGGGTCACAAGCAGTAAGTCCAAAATAAACATTTCCTTCAGAATCTAAGCCGTAAATTTTACCAACTTTATATTCTACATCTTTGTATTCCGCAAAGGGGAACTCTGCGATTACTTTTGGAGAAGAACCTTTCTGAACAAAAAGTTTAGCATTAGTAGGATTAGAATAATCTAGGCCCCACAAACCTTTTTCAGAAGAGAAATTGCTTAGACTCTGGTCGCCTTCATATACGCCCAATGGTGCTCCTCCTACAGAAACCTTAGCGACCCCTTTAGACAAAGGACTTAATACAAGCAGTTCTTTATCATTTTCAAATTCTATAGAAAGAGCATAAGCGTAACCAGAAATTGTATTTTTTAATTTGCCTTTATCATCAGTAATATATATCTTTCCTGTATTTGAATTAAGGAAAGCAATTTTACTACCATCTGGGCTAAATGCAAAATCTTGAACAGTACAGAATTCTTTTATATTGATGTTCTTTAAAAGCTTTCCAGATTTGAAGAGTTTTAAACCACCATTTATAGAATCAAGAATCCAGACTTCATCTTTATTAGCCGTTGGTCTGAATGCCATTGGAAGACCACCAGTAGTATGCTTAGGATCTTGGTTAGGTCCACCAACATTTTCAGGCTCTGCTCCAATATCTATTCTCATTAATTCTATAGAAGGAACAGCTTCCGACATAGTCTTGAAGTATCTAAGACCATTAATCATTTTGTATTCACCAACTTCTTGTTGTTCTTGATGAACATGACCATGGTCATGACCGTGTTCATGTTCATCATGAGCGAATACAACTTGAGAACTTAATACACATGCTACACTTGTAGCAACAACCAATAAAGTTTTTTTCAGCATCTAGCTCTATTCCTCTTAGTAGAACAATATCAAGGCAATTTTACAACTGTTCTTGGGTTAACACGACTGCCATTAACCTTAACTTCAAAGTGAAGGTGAGCACCTGTAGTATAAATACCAGTGTTGTCAGAGATTGCAACCTGTTGACCAGCCTGAACTCTATCACCCTGTTTTACAGTTGAACCTTTAAGATGGCAAGCGAATGTTTCGTAACCATTATCATATTTAATTCTAATATAGTTACCACCACCGTTTTCATAACCAACAGCAACAACTGTTCCGTTAGCCATAGCGTTTACGCGGCTACCAGTTGGAACTGGGAGGTCAACGCCGTTATGGAATGTTCCTTTAACACCTGTAACTGGGTGAGTTCTGTAACCATATTCAGAACTTACTCTTGATGGCATTGGTTCAACAGGATTTGCACTACCCCATCCGCTTGAGTCTACAGCTTTACCAGGAGTAGAAATTGAGCTGCTACCACTAAGTGTGCCGCTACCAGAAGAACTTGAACCAGAATTGCCCTTACTACCAGAAGGAAGAGTTAATACCCAACCAGCATAGATTAGATTTGGATTAGTTAATAAAGAAGGATATTTATCTTTATTCAAATCAACGATTTCATGCCAACGGCTACCATCACCCATCTGAGCGCTAGCGATAGCAATCAGATAATCACCAGGCTGAACAGTGTATTCAACATTTTTCTTGGTATCAGTAGAAGTTGAAGTACCAGTTGAAGTCTTAGTATCGGTAGAAGTCTTAGTGTCAGTCTTAGTATCAGTCTTTGTATCTGTTGAAGTACTAGTTTTAGTATCGGTAGAAGTACTAGTTTCGGTTTTAGTTGAAGTTGAAGTGCTAGTATTTTCACCTAATAAAGATTTTTCATAATCTTTAGTAGCATCATCTACGCCACCATCAGTAGATGTTGAGGTTTTTGTAGAGGTACTAGAAGAACTTTCATCTAAACTAAGATCAGCGGTTTCAAGAGAAGATCCAGTAGCTGCCTTAGTAACGCCAGTAGTGTCATCTTCGAATGTCTGCTGACCTGCTTTTGCATTCATAAGCTGTGGAGCAGTAGCCACGCCTAATGCGAAAACCATACAAGAGAACATTATAAATGTTTTTTTCATATTTAAACCTCACATTTTGTTCATTATACCAAATATATATACTTTGGCAATAATAAAAAGTTTTTAAAAATTTTCAAAATAATGTACACAATTTTAAAAATCTTTATAACAAAAGGATAGAGGCACTAGAAAACACAAGCTCTATATGATAAGATAACTTAGCAAACAAATTCTAAAACAAAATAGATGGCTAAGGAATCTTTTTCTTTATGTCTGATTTAAAAAACAGTCAAGAAAATATAACCACTAACATAGAAGCTAAAAAATTTGAAACTCCTGCTAGTACTATAGAACTTTTATTAGAACTTCAACACCTATTATCTACCAATAATACAGCTCCAAAGCTAAATATTGGCCCCAATGACATGATGTTTAAACAGAGCCAATCCAAAATTTGGTTTGAAGAAGACAGTAAGGTTCTTGAACCTTTGCTGAAAAAATTACAAAAAGAGTTTTCCTTTGAAGCAATCGGCATTATCCAAAAAGCAGCACCAGGTTATTATAACGAATATATTATAAAGCCTACAAACAACGAAGGAGAATATGACAGCAGTCTTCAAGATAGCTTACGGGAGCAAATACCAGCATTTAAGAATAAAGACTCAGACTCTATAATAATTCAAACCAAGTTTATTGACCACGAAGACAAGGTTTCATCAGACCTCGGATCAGTTGTCCTCCCCTGCTCTACAAATAATAATTTAAAGGAAAATCTTAATGAAGAAGAAGATATAAACTTTGGCTATCTAGGAATAATCACCACACAGCAGCAGGCTTGGAAAATAATATATAATGAGCATGATAAAGACTTAAGTCAAATTATTACAATTATAGCCAACCAACTAGGGCTTTATTTCAGCCATCTTTATCTTACTAGAAAAATAGCGTTAAACGACCGCCTAAAAGAAACTATCGAAGCAATAGACACACGTATCAGTAATCTTGATAACCCTAAGGATGCTACTCAGATTTTGAAAGATCTTGCAATTTTTATTTCTGAGGTTTTCGATCAGAAGGAAGGTGCTATTTATACTTATATTGGAGATAAAGATATTTTAGAAAAAACAGCAAGTCTTGATCCATGGAAAGCTGCTCCAGTCACCATAGAACAACTTCGAAACTGTCCGAAAATACTAGAGGCTTTAAAAAAAGCTGAAAAATCCGACCCTTTAGACAATACCAATAGGAAAATCAATTTACCTATTAGTTACATATTTCCATTAACTCCAACAACTTCATTAACTTCCACACCCAGCAAATATTCTCGCGCTCTTGTTATTTATGACTCTGAATTAAATCATCCGCTTACCAAGGATGAAATAGTAGCAATTTCAGATAGACTGGAAGAAAAAATAGGTTTCCATCTGCAAGAAGCAGACAACGAAGCCAACAGAATATCTTCAATAACAGAATTTAAAGATATTATAAAGAATATATCCGACCCTAATGTGATGCAGGATAAAATGATAAAGGTCATTTCTGACCATCTCAATGTAGGCATTATTTCTTACATGGAAGTCGACCCCAGCAGAAAATATCTTATTTTAAAGAAGGGACAGGGTCATTCAGACTCTGTCGTTCCAAACGAAACCAAACAGCTAATTGAAGATTCTATCTCAGGTCTGGTTGTAAAATATGGTAAGACTCTCTATATAAAGAACTTAGATGACTTAGAAGAGATTCATAGCAATTTTCCAGATGAAAGCATAGAAAATCTTGAAAGATTGTTTAAAGAACAGCATGAAACCACCTATCATACTAAGTCGCTCCTGTCTGTTCCTTTAATTACAGGAATAGGCAGTTCAAACAGAAAAGTTACCGGTGTTATCAATGTTAACAACAAAGAAAACAAGAAGTCTTTTTCTCTAAGCGATAAAAGATTTCTTGAAGAAATAACAGATCTGGTAGCCGAAGGCATAAATAATGTCGGCATTCTTAGCGAAACCCAAGAACGTGAGCTTCTAAATAAAAACGCCAGAGAAATTCAAATGTCCTTAATGCCTACAGAAAAGGATTTCAAACGTCTGCCTCAAGAAATAGATATGTATGGAGAAAGTATTCCTGCTAAAGAAGTCGGCGGTGACTTATTTGAAACCGTTAAGCTCTGTGACGGAAGACTGCTGGTATTATTAGGTGACGTTTCTGGCAAAGGCTCTTCAGCCGCAATAATTATGGCTATTGCTCAAACTATTATTAAAACCCTGGCTCCTGAAGAATCTAATATTATTAATATCTTGAAAAAAGCCAATAAATACCTTTCCGCAGAAATGGAAGAAATGGATGGCAAATTTGTCACCCTCCAGCTTGTTGCTATTGATATTTCCACTGGTGTATGCGAATTTGCATCTGCAGGTCATGGTCCACTATTAGTTAGACACCTGAATAAAAATGAAAAAGTAACTCCTAAGAAAGGTATGCCATTAGGTCTTTTCGACCCACCAATCATGCCTTTTGAATCTATTTCATTCAAACTGGCTCCCGGTGATTCTTTCGTAATGTTCACAGACGGTCTTTACGAAGAAATAAATCATAATGGCGAAATGTTCGGTACAGAAAGAATCAGCGACATTTTCACTGAAAATTCAAATGAAAAAGCCGAAACAATAACAAAAGCACTTATATCAGCTTGTCAGGAATGGCGCGAAGGTTCTGACGCCCATGATGACTTGACTGTTTTGACAATAAAATATAGAGGTAAAGGCAGCAATGACTAAAAAAACTATTAAAGATAAGAATATTTATGCAGTTCTGGCTGAAAAAGCAGCAGAAGCAACAGACCTTCGTCTGCTTGTTCAGAACATAATATCACAGACTTTAGATTACATGGAAGCAGCCTTCGGCTCTATTATGGTTTATGACAAAGAAGATGACAGTCTTAAACTCTATGCTTCATCAACTCATCCTGTCTTAGCCAAAGGTTTAATCAAAGAAAAAACAACTAAAGTATCAAAAAGTGATTCTATAGCTGCAAAAGTCTTTAGTTCTGGCAAACCAATCATTTTCGGTAATAATTCAAAAGGCAATCTTTCTAAAATTAAATTCAGCCGCGGAAATGACAATAGTTCCTTTATGTCTGTTCCTTTAACTATCAGCAAAAAGACGATTGGTGTCATAAATCTTAATAGAACACCTCAACAAGAATCATTTACTGAAGACGATTTAATAAAGCTCAGCGGAATCAACGCCTTCATTGCCAGTTTAATAGACAAAGAAACCTTATTGGAAAAGATTGAAACCAACCGCAAAGAAATATCTGCCCTTTACCAGATGTCTAATCTGCTTTCTGAATCAAATGATTTCAAAGGAAGATTGGAAGAGTTTCTTGTAGAACTCTCTAAAGAGTTGGGAATGAAACGTTCCGCCATCATAAAATACATTGATAACGATTCCAAAACCACAAATAAAAAGCAAAAGAAATTTGAAATAATCGCCTCTCACAGCTTAAAACAAAGTCAGCTTGAAGAAATGTTCAAGTCGGCTTCTGAACGAATAAGAAGAAAACTTCTTGATAACTCTTCATTTTTGGGCAATAACCCGGAAGATACTCCTGTAACACTTCTTTTTGATGATGGAAAAGAAACAAACGAAATGTACTGTATTCCGCTTTATATACAGGACAATGGATTATATTTCCTGATAGTCAGCCGTAATTTTGTTGAAGATGACGAAATTATGACTAATAAACATTACAGATTTTTACAAGTTATTTCTCATAATATTTCTAGTGCTATCTCTAGAGAAAAAATGCTTAAAACCATTCGTGACGACAAAGAAATTCTCAGAGAAAGTGCTGAAAGAAACAAGATTTTCTTTGAAATCAGCAAAGACCTAGGCTCAACTCTTGATCCCTATGTAATTTTGCAAAAAGCCTTTAATCAATTCAATAAAGTTATATCTTTTACAACTATTTCCATATTGCTTTATGATGAACTAGACACAGAATACAAACTTATTGTTCAGCCATCTGAACCTATATCACTCAAATATCAGAAGCATCTAAGCAGCAGTATCATCAACTTATTCAAGGAATATCCAAGTGAACCTGTAATAAACGAAAATAATGTAACATCAACATTCTTTAACCCGCAAAGCCACAATGACAAACCGGTTTCATCATTTAAAAATGTTCTCCATCTTCCAATAATTCTTGGAAATAGTGTTAAAGGGCTTATACACTTAGCGAGAAAAGAAAACCAGGCTTTCACCTCTCACGAACTTGATATAACTTCTCAGTTCACTGGCATATTCATTACTAGCATTAAAAATGCGCTGATTCATAAGCGAACTGAAAAACTTGCTTTTACCGACCCATTAACAGAGCTTTATAATCATAGATTTTTCCAGGAAACACTTTTACAGGAATTTACAAGATCTGAACGCTATAATAAGCCTTTATCATTAATGATTATTGATATAGACTTCTTTAAAAAGTTCAACGATACCTATGGCCATCTTGTAGGAGATAAGGTTTTAAAGCATGTTTCTGCTATATTTAAATCTTCTATGCGTGAACAGATCGATACCGTTGCCAGATATGGTGGTGAAGAATTCGGAGTGATATTGCCAGAAACCTCACTAGAAGGTGCAGCAAGCTTCGCTGAACGTATAAGAAAAAAAGTTGAATCTTCTTATATTCAAGAAGGCGACAAAAAGCTTAAAGTCACTCTTTCTATCGGAGTTTCATGTGTTTCAGTAACAAAATGTAATAAAACTTCAGACTTGATTGAAGCAGCAGACCAAGCATTATACAAAGCTAAAGAAGAAGGAAGAAATCAGGTTCAAAGCTATAATAAACCTGAAGTACATTATGAAAAAACTCACTAAGGCTAACAACCAACAAAACGACAGCTTTAATCGTTTATCTACTATTTCTGAAATATCTTTAGCACTCTCTGCCAACAGAGAACTTAAAGAAGATTTAGAAATGATTACAAAATCTGTTAAAGAAGCTTTTAACGCTGATGAAAGCTATATTATGCTTCTTAACAGGGAATTATTTCAGTTAGAGTTTTGTACAGCCTTTGGAAAACGCCGTAGAAGACCTTCTTTCATTAAATGTGAAGACCATAGAAACGAAATACATTCAGATAAAGAATTCGGTTTCGCTCCTAGCCCAGGCAATGGTCAAACAGCAAATCCAAATCTGACAGGCGAAAATCTTGCTGTTTTTAAGGCCTTTGAAATGCGTCAAAGACTCTTGTTTACTGGAGACCCCAAAGACAGCATTTTTCAGAATACACCTTACAAATCAGCTATATTTATTCCGTTACTGACCAAAACTCAATGCGTTGGTCTGCTTGTTATAGCCAACACAACCAGTAAAAATATTTTCTCTGTAAATGACTTAGAAGAAGCAACAGTTATAGCTAATCTTGCTGCTCTAAAAATAGAACACACCACTTTGCTTAATGACCGCGAAAAACAAATTAAGCAGATGGAACAACTTAACCAGCTTGCTAAAAAGCTTTCTACTTCAAGAACCTTCGAAGCTATTATTGGGCAAGCCTTTGAATACCTTATCGAAAGAATCAGATTCGATATTGGAATAGTAAGCCTATTCGCTAAAGATGAAGAAGAAAAAAGATACTATGTATCCAGTTATCTTCTCGAACCTCAAAAGCTAAATGCTCTTTCCGCTCATATGAATGAGATTTCTCATATGCTTGCTCCACAGAAAGACAGACAAATAAAACGTCAACAGCTGTTTCTCTCTAAGCAAGATCCTAATAATTCCAAACTTTTCTCAGGGAAACTAAAATCATATTTAACAGTTCCATTAGTCTTTCAAGGTAAGAATATAGGTTTCATCACTTTAACAACCTGCCGTAAAAACGCATTCAGTCGAGAAAATCTTAGAACTCTGACTACTATTTCCAATCTGCTTGCTACTTCAGTAGAAAACGTCAGAATCACTCTAGACTTAGAAAGACATATAGACGAAGTATCTGTTCTCTTTGAAATATCTCAGTCTATCACCTCAACTCTTGATTTAGACGAAGTTCTAGATTCTATAGTAAGCTTCTCTATAGAAATGATAAACGCCCTACGTTGCGAACTCAGGTTATTAGACAATACTGGTGAAGCTCTTGAAGTTAAGGCCTCAAGAGGGTTATCAAAGTCATTCTTAGCTTCTAAAGCTATAAAAAAAGGCGAAAGTCTTATTGGAACCTGTTTCGAAAAACGACGACCAGTTTCGGTTACAGATATAAGAAAGCTTAACAACGACCCATTCTTAGGTCTTATGCGTAAGGAAAAAATAGCTGGTCTGCTTGCTGTTCCTATTATTCTTCACAACAAATCTATTGGCGTAATTACCATTTATACAAGCAAACCCAAAAATTTCTCTCAAAGCGAAATAGATTTGCTTTCAACCTTTGCTTCACAGGCTAGCATCGCAATAGAAAACGCAAAACTTTATGCCGACATGAAAGAACAGTATATGTCTATGGTTATGGCATTAGCTGCAGCTATTGAAGCCAAAGACTCTTATACTCATGGTCACAGCACAAAGGTTATGGAATATGCTGTAAAAATAAGCAAAGAAATAGGCTTAGACAACGACCAGATTGAAACCGTCAGATATGCAGGATTACTTCACGACATAGGCAAAATAGGCGTAAAAGACGTTATTTTATCAAAACAGGGAAAATTAACAGAAGAAGAAATTGCAGAACTGCATAAACACCCAGAATATGGGGCCAACATAATGGAAAGAGTTGCCATTTTAAAGGATATCGCACCTCTTACTCTCTACCACCATGAAAGATATGATGGGAAGGGTTACCCATTAGGTCTCAAAGGCACAGAAATTCCTTTAGGCGCTAGAATACTGGCTGTAGCAGACACCTATGATGCTATGATTGCTGACCGCCCTTACAGAAAGGCTTTTCCTTTCGAATACGTAAAGAAAGAAATGTTCAAAGCCGCTGGTTCTCAACTAGATCCAACTATAGTTAAAGTATTCTTTGAAATACTGAAAAAAGAAGGAATAGATAACAAATGACCTTAGACTCAAAAATTCAAGGACTTTATTCCAATAAACTTCTTGAATTACTGACACAAATAGGAAAAATAGCAGAAGGACTAGGGCTGAAAGCTTACGCAGTTGGTGGCTTTGTCAGAGATTTGCTGCTAGGTAAAGCCAATTTCGATATTGATATAATGGTTGAAGGAGACGCTATTCCTTTTGCTACAAAAGTCGGTCAACTACTTAACGCTGAATGTAAGCTAATAGAACGCTTCCATACAGCTCATATCTATTTAGATAATCTAACCTTAGATTTCAGTTCAGCCAGAAAGGAATATTACCCACATCCTGGCGATCTTCCAGAAGTCTCTTTCAGCAATATCAGAGATGATCTTTATCGACGAGATTTTACAATAAATGCTCTGGCACTCTCTATTAATACAAATCATAAATTTGAACTAATAGACCTCTTTAATGGAGCATTAGATTTAAAGGAAGGAGTAATCAAAGTTCTTCATTCCAGAAGTTTTTTAGATGACCCAACAAGGCTTTATCGCGCTTTGCGTTTTGCAGATAGATTTAAATTTGTATTTGACCCCAATACAGAATATTTATTCGACAAAGCTTTAAAACTAAGCTATACAAATACTTTAAGCACAAAAAGAATCGCTGCAGAAATAGATAAATGCTTCAAAGAAAAATACCCTCTTTCTCTTTTAAACAAGTATAGAAACACTGGCTTACTAGAATACTATCATAAGTCTTTTAAAAATATTACCAGACCTGACTTTACTTTCAGCATGGTTCGACCCATGACTACAAGGCTTCGTTCCAAATTCCCCAATATAATAGAATCTGCAGTTTATTGGTCATTGTTCTTATCTTCTATTCCATTCACAGAATCGCAGTCTCTGCTAAACAATTCTGGCTTACCTCACTCAGTACTATTACCAACAGTCAATTCTTTATCTGGCTGGCAACTCATACTTGCCAAGCTCTCACTAGCTAAAACCAGATTAGAAATATACAATATTTTAAAAGATACTTGCCCAGAAACCTTAGCTTTGATATATCTAAAAAACAAAAATAGAGACATAGAAAACAAACTCAACCTTTACGTAAATGAATTATATTCCATTAAACCTTCTATCACAGGTAAAGACCTCATAGAAGCCGGAATAGAACCAGGCCCTCAAATTAGACAAATTTTGGATAAAATTATAGAAAAAAAACTAGAGTATCCCGAACTCACCAGAAAAGAGGAATTAGACCTTGTCAGAATATCGAATATATGAATTTAAAGCGCCTAATAATGGCGGTCCTGATTGGAAAAACGTAGTTACAAGCGTTCTGCCGACCTTAGGTATAATACTTGTTATTTGGATACTAACCATGGGAGTTGGAGCAACCATTTCCGGGTTCAGTTCCAAATTATTAACGATGCCCATCTTTGTTGTATCACTGGTTTTACATGAACTCTCTCATGCTTATATGGCTAATTTCCTTGGTGACCCTACCCCCAGACTAACAGGAAGATTATCGTTAAACCCTCTAAAACATTTAGATTTGTGGGGAACCTTATTGTTTATTTTCTGCGGTTTCGGCTGGGCTAAACCTGTTCAAGTAGACGCAAATTACTTTAAAAAGCCAGACAGAGCAATGGTTTCTGTAGCTCTGGCTGGTCCTTTGTGCAATTTTCTCTTAGCAATTATTGGAATTGTAATATTTAAAGCTTCTTACACATTTTTAAACATTAAAGATTATTTAAGTCTATTATTGAATTTCTGTTGGGCTATCAGCTACATAAATATTATGCTGGCAGTTTTCAATCTATTGCCAATACCACCATTAGACGGTTCAAGACTTGTTCATTACCTGCTACCAAAGCAATATAAAGCAAAGTATTATCAGATAGCTAGAGAATACTCTATAATAATATTTATTGCTGTATTTTTATGGGCTGGAAAAGCTATTAATCCTATAACAATACAATTAACAAAAAGTCTTTGGAATCTCTTTGGACTATCTATAAGATCTTCATCTTTTTAATTCTACAGTCCTAAATTCAGATTACAACCCTGTTGGCAGGTCTATAAATTCACAAGGCAGATTAAATTCCTTGGCGATGCATTCGCCAACTTTCTTTGCTCCAAAGGTTTCTGTTGCGTAATGACCTGCAGAAATAAGGTGTATTTCTCTGTCTCTGTATTGTGGAACGCCTTGATGCTGGATTTCGCCAGTAAAAATAACATCTACTTCGCCTCTGTAGACAGCCGGATCAAGAATAGAGTTCCAACCACCGCCAGATACTATTCCAATAGTCTGAACTTCTCTTTTACCAAAATCAAGATGAGTGTTAATCTTTGCAACATTCTTTTCAATTTTATCTTTAAGCTCTTCTATAGGAATTGGTTTTTCCAGTTTTCCGATAAAACCAACAGGGTTCCCTTTGCAAAGACCAAAAGGAGCTATCTTTTCTGCATTTAAAAGCTTGGCTATTATTGCATTGTTGCCAACTTCAGGATGTGCATCAAGAGGAAGATGCATTGCAAAAAGATTCAAATCTGCAGCCAATAAAGATTTAAAAATTCTGATGTTATATCTGTCCAGGCGAGTCCATTCCCCACCCTTCCAAAATAAACCATGGTGAACAAATGCAAAATCACCACCACGCTTTTTAGCTTCTTCAAAGAATTCTATTGTGGCATCAACACCAGTAACTATTTTTGTAACTTCTTCTTTGCCTTCAAATTGAAGACCATTATATGAGAAATCAGGAACATTAACTTCTGAAAAAAGCTGATTTAAATACTTTATAATCTCTTTACGAGCAACCATTTTATCTTCCTTTATTTATTTCCAATTGGATATCTTATATGAGTTTTCTATAGAAACCGTTATATCAGAATTTCTTGCAACATAATCAACACCTATTCGTGTTTTTTCATGTTCATTCGGGTATTCAAAAAAGATCTGGTCATTTAATATATTTCTGAAGTAGGCTCGGTGCATAGTGGACTGCAAAGTTGCATCAACAGGGGTCCAACCTTTGCCGTTAACATATATTTCACACCATTCATGACCTATTGAAGTAGCTTGATTAACTAATTCTTTTCTAATAAGGAAACCCGTTGCAAGCCTTGCGGGAATATCCTTTTTCAAGCAGAGAGCTACAAGAAGTCTGGAATATTCAGTACAATCACATTTATTAAGGTTGTCTAAAGCCCAGGAAACAGGGTGGTCTACCCCATTTTCCTTATATTTCAAACCCTTTGCAACTGCTGTCGCTGCTTTTGCCGCAAAGATTTCCTGAGAATCATAGTTTTCTGAATCTTCTAAGTAAAGATTATCTATATAGTCAGCTAATTTGCTCAAACGTTTATCGTTAAAACTAAGATTTTCATCTTTTTTCAAAGATTCAATATCAGGTTCTTCCCCTCCATTGAAATACACTCCGAAAAGTGCCTTTGATTTAATCTTGTATTTAAGCTCTAAAACTATCTCTGTACTCCACATGGATTTTGGTACATTTATGTTTAAAGAACCGTCACTATTAGTTTTAGGCTGAACTTCCAGCTTCTTGCCCTTAGAGATAATTTCAGTAGAAAGAAGCGTTACCTGCTGATGTTCATAAAAGTCTTTTATAGGTCTAACATTGAAATTTAGCTCTTCTAAAGATGAAGCACCTGAAACTTTCAGAGTAATATGCTCTGTAAAGTTATATTCAGTTTCTTTCAATGATTTATATATTCTTTTTGTACTATCTATATTCTGGTCTGAAGGGAACTGTTTTATAGTCATTTCTGCTTCTTTTTCCAAACCATTTATGTAACCGCCATAATAAGCAGCTCTTATATATGCATGATAAGTATAGCCCTTGTCATCATATTGTTTTGCAGCACCAAAAGCTCTTATTGCTTTTGTATAGTTTTCTTTATCAAGATATTTCATACCTAGCAAATAGTATGGATAAGCTTCCTTAAAAGTCTTTTCGTGCTTTTTTAATATCTCAAAAACACTGTCTCCATACTGCTTGGTATTTTCTAACGCATTAACCAAAGCTATGACATAATTTGAATCGTTTGGCTCAAGATTAATAGCATAAGAAAAATAATCTGCTGCTTTCTGGTAGTTCTTATAATAATTCAGATAAGTCAACCCAATCAGATAAGCAGTTCTATCATCATTTTTATCTCGACCAAGATGAATTTCACATTGCTTTAGCAATTCATCGTATTGCTCTGCTTTATTCAAAGCTATAATATAATTTTTTCTAAACCCATCAGCGTCAGGAGCAAGAGCTACTGCTCGTCTTAAAAGATTGGCAGCTTCCGTATAATTTCGAGAATTTAAAGCATCTATTGCCTGATTATTTAATGTTACTGCCGAATTATAGTCTTCTACAGGAGTTTCATCAAACACCTCGGCTTCAGGAATATGTATTTGGGAAGGTCTATAAACAGCCGTTTCTTGTGATTCTATTCTAAAACGACTTAACCAATCCGCAGCCTGAGCCGTAGAAAGCATTAAACAAAAAATTGGTAGTACTATGAGTTTTTTCTTCATTATTATATTTTATCATCACATAAATAAAATGTCTAATTTATGGGACAATTTCTAATCTTTCATAAAAAGTTGAGAGTTCTTCCTGATTTGGAATACTAAATACTACTTTTTTATTAGAATACTTAAAGAAAGGGAACAAACCGAAAGCTTCTGCTCCATCTGTAGAAATAAGTATTACTTCTCCAACTGGCAAATCCATAGATGGCAACTTATCTTGAGCTAAAGGCTTAGCCGAAGGACCGCTTAAATCAGCATAAGGGAGTCTTGCACCTTTCGGAGCACGCATTACCATTGTATTGTTAGTAATAGGTTTCACCCCCCTAAGTATTTCCAACAACCCCTCAACAGCCTGAGGAACGCTTTCATCTAATGGTTCTTCCGGTTCTTTCAA
>JAEEGL011486102.1_pt1 | contig 15728 bp, 11 predicted proteins | sample 9134231 | NCBI WGS metagenome assembly JAEEGL01 (sample SAMN16246548, study PRJNA631951) | gut metagenome | biome: gut microbiome; feature: rumen; material: fiber-attached | host: Bos | place: Iran: Karaj | collected 2018-10
GCCCGGCGAGCCCGTGGATATCCGTCTCCAGCGCAGCAACAACCGCGCCGAATACGACGAGCTTCCTCCCGGCGAATACACGGTCTGGCTGCTCCTCGACGACGGCTACGAACCCTTCGACTCCATCGACATCACGATCGTTCCGACGCTTGAACTCGACAAGTTTTCCTACAAGGAAGGCGACGATATCCTTGTGACCGCCAACGGCGAAGGGAAGGACTGGGTCGGCCTGTATCTGAAGGGCGAAGTCCCGGGCGGCGGACCCTCGTCGATCTACTGGTACTACGTCGCGGAAGGACACACCCCGCTCGAACAGGTGAACATCAAGACCGGGACCCACAATGCGGACCGCAGCGATCTCGCGGATCTCCCGGCCGGGGACTACACCATGTTCCTGCTCGCGAACGACGGCTATGACGTGATCGACTCCGTCGACTTCACCATCAAGGAAGTCAAGAAGGAGGAGCCGAAGCCCGCGGAAGAACCTGCTCCCGAAGCGGCGGAACCGGCAGCGGCCGAGCCCGAACCGACGGATGCTCCTGCAGAAACGCCCGATGCGCCGGCCGACGGCTCTGCGGCTAAACCGGCGGAAGGGAAGACGGCGAAATCCGGCTGCGGCTCATTCCTCGGCGGCGGAATGATCGTCCTCGTGACCGTCCTCGGCTCCGCGTGGATCATGAAGAGAAAGTAAATCCGAACAGCGCACAGAAAAAAGGGTGCCGGTCAAAAGCCGACGCCCTTTTTGCATGGGGGAATCGCTTATTCGTCCCGTAGGACCTTCGTGACCATTTCGAGGTTCTGGATAATCTCGAGGTGCTGCGGACATTTCTCCTCGCACGCGCCGCACTGGATGCAGTCGTCGAAGGTGAGGCCGCCGTTTCGGATGTAATCCTTCATCATCCACTTCGCGTGGTCCTTGAGCCCGTAGACGTTGTAATATGTATACATCTCAAAGATGCGCGGGATGTCGATGCCCACCGTGCAGGGCTGGCAGTAGCGGCATCCGGTGCAGTAGAGCTCGGAGAACTTCTTGATCTCTTCCATCGCGCGGCCGAGCTGCTGCCATTCCTCCTCGGAGAACGCCGTATCGTCGGACGCGACCCTGACGTTCTTCTGGACCATGTCGAGCGTCTGCATCCCGGAGAGGGCGCAGTTGAGGGAAGGATTGCCGAGCACGAACTTGAAGGCGAGCTCATACGTTGCGATCGAGGACTTGCCCGTGAGCTTCGCGTAGAGATCGGTGGGAGCCGCGAGACGTCCGCCGCCGACCGGTCCCATCGCGACGGTGCCGAGTCCCTTTTCGTGGACGTACGCCATCATTTCCTCATTGGAGCGGTCGAGCAGATTGTACTGGCAGAGCATCGATTCCATCGGGATGCCCAGCGACTCCGCAGTGTCGACGATGTGCCGGATCGCCTTCGGATCGTCGTGGAAGGAGAACGAAATGTGCCGGATGAGGCCCTCTTCCTTCGCCTTCGCCGCCTCTTCGAGAAGTCCTTCCTTCACGATGATGTCGTCGAACGCGCCGCGGTTGATGCCCCAGAAATGGTAGAAATCGATGTGGTCCATATCGAGGTGTGAAAGGGAGGATTCGAGCCTCTTGCGGTAGCCGTCCCGTCCCATGCCGCCGTCCAGCGGGCACTTTGTCGAGATGAGGATCTTGTCGCGGAAGCTCTTGACTGCCTTGCCGAGCGCCGCCTAGCTGTGCTGACAGCAATAGCCGGGTGCGGTGTCGAAGTAGTTGACCCCGTTTTCGTAGGCGTAAGCGATCATCTCATCGACCTTGTCCTGATCGACGAAGCTCTTTCCGTCCTTTTCATATTCCAGGAAACGCATGCAGCCGAAGCCGAGCGCGGAAATCTTTTCGCCGGTTTTGCCGAATTCACGGTAGTTCATGGTGGATTCCTTTCTCGGGTGTGATTTGTATCCGAGCCCATTATATCACATGTTTTTCTCAAATGGAAGAGGATTCGGGAATTTTTTAATTGCTGAGGCCTCTTTTATAATAATGAGCACCTTTCGTCAGGTTTGCTCCTCGATCACGACATGGATCGTGGAGCCGTCGTGAATGCCGAGCTGCCCGCGGATCGCCTTCAGAACGCCGATGACGTAGCAGACCGAGCCGTCTTCGTTCTTCAGGCCCATATTGACGATGCTTCCGTCGTATGGAATGCCGCCGAATAAGGCCCGGACCCTGACGCGGCCTCGCCCGAATTCTTCACGGATATCCCACGGGAAGGAAACATAGGCGCCGCCGTTATCCGGAAGTTCGTGCAGGACGGCGTCGTATTCATACCGTTTGTTCCTGCTCACAGCAGCACCTTCTTCAGCATCACGATGTCGTCGGTCCGGAATTCTTCTTCAAAACCGCGGCGCAGGAAGAGGCCGCGCGCGGGATTGTCGGCTGCCATATCGTCGTACAGCACGTTAACGCCGTTTTCCTTCGCTGCGGCGCACAGGAGATCGAGCGCAAGGCTGCCGTAACCGCGTCCGCGGTATTTTGCGAAAACGATCACGTCGGCGAGGAACCGATGCGAATCTTCCTCTTCGTGATAGGCGATCTCCCCGACGAAGTTCCCGTCGGCGTCCTTCAGATACCGGTAAAACCGCCTGCCGTCGGGATGCGCGATCCAGTGCTCGTACCAGTCATGCCAACGATACTTCGGGAATGGGATCGTGCCGCCCCATGCGTGGTTGTAAGCCATCGTATCTTCATCCGCAAGCATCGCCTCCCGGAACCACAGCTCCCCGGGCATCGGCTCATACAGGGTGAGCGCGGCGTCGTATCCGGGAAACTGCCGGTCCTTTCCGAGGCATTCCATCTCGACCGCCGTCCGCACCTCACCGCGGATGGGATAGACCTCCGTCCTGCCGGTCTCGCAAAAGCCTGCGGCCCGGTAACAGGCGCGCGCCGGGAGATTGTCCTCGAAGACGGCGAGCGACACCCGGTCCGCTCGGTAGATCCCGAACGCAAAATCGAGCCCCAGCCGCAGCATCGCGCACCCGATCCCGCGGTTCCGCTTTGCCGGATCGACGATCACAAACCCGAAGCGCAGCTCGTCGAGGGTGTCCTTCGGATTCCGCAGGCAGAAGAACCCGGCCGGCTCCCGTTCGTCGAGCGCGGCGAAGCGCATGAGATCCCCGGTCCTTCGGAATCCTTCTTCGGTGAGCGGAAAATCTCCGAGAACGCCCGCGCTCCAGCGGTAAAACGTGTCCTCATCACGGCACCAGGAGAAAACCGATGCCGCATCCGCGTCTTTGTACGGTCTGATCCTTATCATGCTGTCCCTCCTTTTGGGAATCACGCCTTGCGGATCGGATGGCGGATCACGGTCTTCCATTTCTCCGCCGGGACCTTCCGCGCGTCGGACAGATAGATCTCATGGTGCATCCTGCCCGCGCCGAAATCGTTGATATATCCCATTTCCGCGATGTATGCGTCCATCAGGGCCACCGACGCAGGTTCGGCATCAAACGGCCCCTCGTGCAGGATCTGGACCGAGAGACCCTCCTCATGCGTCCAGAATTCTGCTGCCGAGCAGTCGAGCTTTTTCTTTTTTGCCGCCGTCTCACGCGCCCAGTCGAAGTCCTTTTCCGCGATGAAATCGGCCAGCCGGATCACGGAGATCCACCGGAATGACGCTTTGTCTGCGGTATTAAAGCCATCGGTGCCGTCCTGCTCCCAGAAGCCCTCGAGCGGCGGGACGACATAGTCGAAAAAGCCCTCGATCCGGTAATCGGTCTTGCAGCTCATTTTCAGCGTATAGGCCAGGGCATATAAAACGCCGATCGCCTGCTGATACGCGCCGCCCTCTTCGTTCGGATCGCCGTGACCTCTCACCGCGAGATAGTTCGCCAGCGGGACCGTGACGATTTCCGGCCTGCTCTTCGGCATATAAAACGCCCGGTATTCTTTCTTGAAATCAAATGCCATAGCCCGCCTGCCTTACGATTTCCTGTTCCCGAAGTAGCGGACGAGGTTCAGCACGTTTCCGAGCAGAACGCAGGACAGCGCCGCCGGGAGTGCCCAGCTGTACCCGTCTCCCGCGAACATGGACAGAAGGACGAGGACGATCCCCGCGACCGCCAGCACGATGCTGAGGACCGTGAGCGCGATCTGGAGCTTTCCGTTTTTCATTTTCGATTCTCCTTTTCTTCGGTGCAGATTCCGCGATGCCTCATTATACCACGTCCCGGGGCAAAAATCAACGGCACGGCGGTGCAAAAGAAAATCAAACTTGTTTCCGGAGCCGGATCGGTTGACAGGAGCCCTGGGGTGTGGTACAATAAACGCAGACGATCCATCCGCATCACGGCGGGATCCGGGAACGACACACGAAGGAGCGGCACCGTGGCAAAAGAACAGAAGATCATCCGAGACCTGACGACGGGCAGCGTTCCGAAGACGCTCTTGCGCTTTGCGATGCCCCTGTTTTTCTCCGGTCTTCTGCAGATGGTCTACAATATGGTGGACATTGTGGTGGTCGGGCGTTTCGTCGGGACCGAAGGCCTGTCCGCGGTGGCGATCGGCGGGGAAGTGCTCCAGCTCATCACCTTCGTCGCGATGGGCTTCTCGAACGCCGGGCAGATCCTCATCTCCCGCTATGTCGGGGAGGACGAGCGGGATCGGGTCGGCGAGATGGTCGGATCCCTCTTCACCCTGCTCATGGGTCTGGCTGCCGTTATCACGGTCGTGTTCCTCTTCTCCTATCAGGGGATCCTCCGCTGGCTGAACACCCCGGCGGATATCTGGGAATACACCCGGCAGTACAGCATCACCTGCGTCTGGGGGACCGTCTTCATCTACGGCTACAACCTCGTCTCCGCCGTCCTGCGCGGCATGGGCGATTCCCGCCATCCGTTCCAGTTCATCGCCATCGCCTCCGTCATCAACATCGTGCTCGACATCGTCCTCGTCGGCCCGGCGGGCATGGGTCCCCTCGGCGCTGCGCTGGCCACGGTGATCGGACAGGCGTTCAGCTTCCTCTTTGCCCTGAGGCTCCTCTACCGCAACCGCGAGCAGATCCGCTTCGACTTCCACCCGTCGCATTTCCGCCTCTACCCGGAGGTGACCCGGCCGCTGATCACACTCGGCATCCCGATGGTCATCCAGTCGGCGGCGGTGACGTTCTCGATGCTCTTCGTCAACTCCTATGTCAACGCTTACGGCACGGTCGCGGTGGCGGTGACGGGCGTCGCGCGGAAGCTCGAGAGCATGATCGGCGTCATTTCGCAGGCGATCTCGTCGGCGGGCGGCGCGATGATCTCCCAGGCCCTCGGCGCGCGGAAGCTCGGACGTGTCCCGAAGATCGTCGGCACCGCGCTCTGGGTGGTCGCGATCCCGGCGAGCCTCTTTGCCGTCGTCACGCTCTTCCATCCCGAATGGCTCTTCGGACTGTTTTCCGACGATGCGGCAGTCCTTGCAATGGCGGTGACCTACGTCCCGGTCGCGCTCGTGCAGTACCTCGGAGCGACCCTGCGTCCGGCGAGCTTCGCGCTCATCAACGGCTCCGGCAACTCGCGGCTGAATCTGGCGGTCGCGCTCCTCGACGGCATCGCGGCGCGGATCGGGCTTGCGCTTCTGCTCGGCGTCGAGCTCGGACTCGGCATCCTCGGCTTCTGGTACGGCAATGCCCTGGCGGGGCTCGTGCCGTTCCTCATCGGGAGCACCTACCTTGTCTCCGGACGTTGGAAGAACCGCGCCTCCGCAAAGACGGAGGACCCGGCGGATTGAGTCATAACAATAAACAGCAAAAAGGCACCGGTCGGCTGATCGATGCCTTGTTTTCATGCTCTTACGGCTTCACGTTCGTGACCCCGCCCGACTGGGTACACGGGATGAAGGTCAAATCAGGCGTGACCCCGCGCACGTCGTCCCATCCGAGGTCGACCCTCAGGACCCCCGTGTCGAGCGTCACCAGATTGAACCAGAAATTCCCGAGGGAGTAGGCCACGGGAATGCCCGCCGTCGTCTCGATCGGCTGCAGGACGTGCGGGTGGTGCCCGACGATCAGGCCCGCCCCGTGTTCGGCGAATAGCGCGGCGTATTCCCGTTGATTTTCATTGATCTCTGTCGAGTTTTCCGTTCCCCAATGAACGACGGCGCAGACGAAATCGCATTCCGCACGGGCCCGGTCGAGCGCGCCGCAGAATTCCGCAGGGTCGTACATCAGAAGGATCCCGGGAGTCTCCTCCGTCGCGCCGGGCGTCATGCGCCAGACCTCCGCGTTCGAGGCAGCGACAAAGCCGATCTTCGCGCCGCCGACGAGGAATGCGCGGTATTCCTTCGCTTCCGCGAGCGTCCGTCCCGCGCCGATCCGGGCGATCCCCGCCCCGTCAAGCGTGTCGAGGGTGTCGAGGAAGGCGTCCGGTCCGTAGTCATAGACGTGGTTGTTCGCGAGTGTCACGAGATCGCACCCGAGCGTGTGGAACAGCGCAGCGTGATCGGGATCGGCCCGGAACGTGTAGAGCTTCCCCTCGAGCGGCGCGCCCCGACGGCTGATGGAGAATTCGCAGTTCATCACGCAGACATCCGCCCCGCGCAGGATGCCGAGCAGCGGTTCCGGGATGTTCTTCGTGATATCGGAGCCCAGCTCCCGGAATGCCTCCATGCTGTACCAGTCGTCGGCGAAGTTGATGTCCCCGGTGAAGACGAGGGAGGCACCGTCGCCTGCGGGATTCGCGTCGGGGTCCGCCTGAAACGCGAGCGGCGTGAGGCCGAAGGCGCGGCGGAATGCTGCCCGGAAGGCTGCTGCCGTTTCCGGCTTTTCGCGGATCACCGCTTCGGCGCGCGCCGGATCGAGACGGTCGGCACATGAGGTGAAGTCCCCGATGGGGCAGGCGGGATCGGCGGGCAGGGAAGCGGCAAGCGATATGAGCATCCCGCCCCAGGCGGGCACATCGGCCTGGACCGGCTGTTCCTCCTCGCGGACCGGGATCGGATCATCGTCCGCCGGGATCCGCGCGACGCCGACAGCCGGTTCGTCCGGCGCGAGAGGGGCATCCGACGTGCGCGGAGAGGTGAGGATCGAATAGAGGATCAGGCCCGCCGTCAACAGGACGAGGAGGACGGCGCCGGGGAGCACGGACCGCCTCTTTCGGTAGGGAGCCATGCCTCACTCCTCGAAGAACACCGTTCCGACGGACCACGCCTTCATGTTCGGCACGGTCACCTCGACGGTGTTGGGATCGGAGCCCGGCGTGACGGTCAGCTCCTCAAGCGGTACGTACTGACCCATCCAGAACGCATGTATTCCGGCGGGCTTCCGGATTCGGAGAGTCAGGGGACCACTGTCGCCGACCGTGACGTTGGTGACGCTGGCCTGCTTCAGGCGTCCCGCCGTGTCGACCCGCGCCTGCAGACATGCCTGGATCGGCGTGACGATCTCCGCGGGCTGCCGGTGACCCGAGATCGCCGCGGACGCCTCGAGATACTGCACGCGCTTGGCGTTGCTCTTGGTCCTGCCCCAGAAATCAAATCCGAATACCGCCCATTTCGCGCCGCTCGGGAGGGTGAGGATCGCGCTCGCGCAGCGGCCGGCGGGGGAATACTTCTTGATCCCAGCGTTCCTGACGGGAATGCAGTCTTCCTCCGGGGTACCGGCGGGCGCCGTGCGGACATATTCGCTCAGCGGCTCAAAGCGGTTCGGGTCCTTCGGGCAGAGCGCCCAGTCCGTCGATTTGCCCCAGGGACCGCCCCAGAGGAATCCGGCGGATAAGCCGTTGACGGGATGATCCGTGAAGCGCTCGTACAGCCTTGCGACGCTGATCTCCTCGGCGCTTGCGGGGAATTCGTAACCCCGGTCGGAGAGAACGCGCAGCGCGCCGCCGTCTGCGATCACGGGGACCCGGAGCAGTGCTTCGATCTCACCGTCGCTCAGCTCGGCGGCGTTGGCGGCGTGCAGAAGGCGCACCTCGTCCGGGGCTGCATGGCGGTTCATGTTCACGGCAAAGCCGTCAAAGAGCAATCCTTCGGCGACGCGGTAGTGCTTTTCGCCGTATCCGCCCGGGAATCCCGGGGAAACGGGCCGTCCCTCGTCCGCGAGCACCAGATTCCACCCCGCTGCGGAGGTGACCTTGGCATTGGCCGCCAGCCGTTCCCAGTACGAGCGGTGCGCGGCGAAGGCGGCAAACATCTTTTCGTGCCATTCCATCGGTTCATAATCGTTCATCAGGATGGCATAGCTCATGGCGTTGTTGCCGCCTGCGAGGTAGTACGACGTCTCGAAGCAGGTCCCGCCGATGCTCTTGCCGTACACGACGTCGGGCAGGCTCTCAATCTCCGGCCGGAATTCGGTCACATAGTCCGGCTCCGAGCGGTTCTGCGCTTCGAGGTCCTCCATCTTCACGATGAAGGTCTCGGGATCGTGGTCGTTGTAGCTGCCGCCGCCGGGACGGGAACCGGGCGCATGACCCGTGCTCTCCTTCATCGCGTCCATGATGAAGCGGTTGTCGTGACCGCCGTATCCGCCCTGGCCGCCGTGCTGGAAGCTCAGGATGCATTCCGGCGCTTCTTCATGGATCATCCGGCCGAGCTCCCGCGTGAAGTCCGCGATGCCGTCCCGCACGAAGGCGGTGTACCGGACCTTCCAGACGGGATCCCCGTGCTCGAATTCGCGGATCAGGGTCTCCCGCGTGAAGGAGGAGCCGTGGCGGGCATTGAATCTGGCGATGCACGCCGGACAGAAGCACCCGAAGGAGACGGGCGCGTGGTTCGTCGGGCGCAGATCGTCGTCCGCCCAGACCGCATAAGGCCGGATGCGCCGCACGTACTCACGGAGGGAGTTCACCGTGTAGTCGCGGAAATACCGGTCGTTCCAGCAGAAGCAGTACCCGGCCTCCGTGCCGTCGTGACCGACCATGTGACCGACGGGGGAGCCGTCGTAGACCAGTCCCGAGCAATCCTCGGAAGCCATGTACTGCCCGTGTCCGATGCTGTTGGAGAGCTGAAGCGATACGCGCAGTCCTGCCGCACGCAGCTTTTCCGCCTGACGCGCGAGGGTCTCTGCCGCACGGCGGTGGGTTTCGGGCTTCGGAAAGCCGTAATCCGTCGCGAGCCATACCTCGTCGCAGCAGCCGGGATGGGCCAGGACGGCCCGGATAAAGGAATCGAGGAATGCGGGATCCTTCTGGGTGTTGCTGCCCAGTCTCTGTGTCAGCATGTCTGCCTCCTTGAAGTGATTTATTCGACCGGATATCCGTAAGCCGTGAGGATCGATTCGCCGCAGAGCCAGAGAGCTCTCTCGAGCGCTTCCTGCAATGCGAGCGGCGGTTCCGCGATCCGCTCCTCTTTCCATCTGCGGCGGTTGCCCTGCCAGTAGTTCGCCGGGCGCGCCGTGGAATCGCATTCGAAGGTGAAGACGCCCCGGTAGCCGATGTCGCCGAGACCGCACATCACCTCATCGACGCTCATCGTCCCGAGATAGGGCATCACATGTTCGTCGCCGCCCCCGCGGTTGTCGTTGAAGTGGATCGCGCAGAGATCTTCTCCGAGCGCCGTCAGATCCGAATACTGATGTCCCTCCACGTTGGCGTGACCGGTGTCCCAGCACGCGCCGAGGAGGGGATGAGCGGCATAGCGCAGGAATTCCTTCATCTCCGCGCCGGTGTAGAGATACCAGCTCTTGCCCATGTTCGCGTGCGTCGTGTTCTCGACAAGCACCATCACGCCGGTTTTCTCCATCGTGGGGATGAGCGCCCCGATGAATTGCATGTTCCGGCGGAAATAGACCTCTTCGGCCGCCTTGTCCTCGTAGGGAAGGGCGGGGTCCCAGCCGAGGTGGACGACGGTGTTCGGGATGCCGAGCATCGCGCAGATCTCGAGCGAACGCTTCGTCGCAGCGAGGAGCAGATCCCAGCTGCCGTCGAAGTTCAGCGGATTGCCGCCCGGCGCGTGGGACTGAATGAAGTCCATGCCGAGCTCATCCGCGACGGCCCTGAGGTGATCGACCTCCTTTTCCCAGCCGTCGTTCATGAAAACGGATTTCGGATCCGCTTCACGGTACAGGCTGAGATCGATGTGGCGGAATCCGGCTCGGCACAGGGCGCGGATCCTGTTTTCGTTGTCGGGGAACCAGCGTCCGAAATCCCCGGTGGTGGTGGCGAGCTTCATGGCAGCCCCTTCTTTCCCGTGAGTGATGTCTTCTGCCAGTATCATACCACGCCGCCCGGGTCCTGTCAAGGGCGAAAACGCGGACGCGGCTTCCGAACAACGCAAAAACCGGGGACCGTCTCAAAACAGGCAGTCCCCGGAAGGGTCACGGGAGGTGTGAACCTCTCAATCCATCTTCGCGTACTTCTCGAGCATCTTCTCGAGCGTCTTGGTCGCCATCTTTTCGTTCTTCTTGAAGTAGGACGCGACCTCGGAGTTGTTCTCCACGCACCCGTTGACGATGTTGTTGTAGGTCAGCTGATAGGTGTAGGAGAAGCTGATCGTGCGCGTGTCGGCGATGATGGTGAGCATTTCCGTATCGTCCGGCGCGTCGGCGGTGCGGGCCTTGATCGCGGTCTCGTAGTATGCCGGAAGCACGTTATTGTAGTTGTAGCAGCTCATGGCCTCCACGACCGTGCCGATCAGGTCGAGCTGATCCGCCGCGACGTTCTTCGGAATGCCCCACGGCACGTCCGTGCAGCAGTTGATGTAGTCCTTCTGCATTTCGTCGAGCTTCGGCGTGGGCAGGAACCCGTACCGGATCTCGCTGATGCGGTAGGTATCGTACGCGTCGCCCACCTGTGTATAGGCGAAGAGCGCCTTGTCGTTCTTGAACTGGTCGATGCCGAAGTCGCCGCTCGCCACATAATCGTCGCCGGTGATCAGGAGCCGCATGATGTCCACGTATTTCGTAATGCGGTCGATGTCCACGTCGAGATAGGGGATGCCGTCCGCGTCATGACGGTAGACCGGGATGTCGACCGCCTCCTGCATGCAGTACCAGGTCTGGCCGCCGGAGGTGAAGGCGATGCGGTCCTTCACGTTGAATTTGCCGTTGCCGTCGAGGTCCTGCGACACGCCTTCAGTCAGGTCGTGCAGACGGTCGAGCGTCCAGGTGCCCTCGCGGACCTCATCGTAGAGGTTCGTGTAGCCGAGATCGTCGGCGAAATCCTTGTTGAAGGTGATGACGCGGGTCCAATGCAGCCCGCAGTAGGAGAGATAGCTCGACGCCGCGTACATCTTGTTCCCGATGCGGAGGGATTCGACCGTGTTCTTCGGCCACCAGGGCTTCTCGAAGTTGAATTGCTCCACCGCAAGAAGGTTGTAGAGATAGCCGTCCTTGCCGAGACCGAAGGTGTTGGTATCGTGGCCGATCAGGATGTCGAACGTGTCGTCGCCCGCGGTCACGGACTGCTTCGCCGCGTTCATCCCGGCGGAGGTGTCGCCCGCCTCGATCCAGCGGATGCCGATGTTGAACCGGTTCTGGATGTTGTCGCGGGAGGCGTAGAGCACGTCGTCGACCGGGTCTCCCGTGATCTCGTCGAAGGTGATGTACGTCGCCAGCTCCTTGTTGTAGAAGTAGCAGGAGAGAATGCGGAAATCGTAGCCGTTGTAGTCGGTGTCCGGCATGTCGTCGGAGATGTAGACGGGTTCGTCCGGCGCGGCTTCGGCGGCTTCCTCGACGGCGGCGGGATTCTGCGTGCTGGGTGCGGTGCTCTCGTCCGTCGTCACCGTGGAGCATCCGGCAAAGAGGCCGAGGGTCAGCGCGGCAAGGATGAGGATCGCAAGGCGTCTTTTCATCATGATATCCTCCTCTTGGGAATGATCGTGCGGGATTTTTTCATGCATTTAACAAATTCATTATACCATCTCCCGCGGCGCTTGTCAACAGAAACGGCAAAAAGACACCCGGGATCTTTCATATTTGATGGATCAAAACGGATAAAATAAACAAAAAACCGATTGACAGGCGGGGAAGAGTGTGTTATAATATCACGAACAGTATCAGGAATACTGCATTTATCACACCAAAAGGAGTTTTTGCCATGAAGAAACTTCTCACGTTGGTCCTTGCCGCCTTCATCGTGGCCGCGCTGGCGATCAGCGTATCCGCGAATGCCGGCACGGGCTACACCATCACGGCATCCCGCGGGACGCCGACGGTCGACGGTGTCAAGGACGACATCTGGGATACCGCCGAAGCGCAGACGCAGGAGCGCATCCGTTCCGGTGAGGATACCGGCACGCACGTCACCATCCGCTTCCTGTATGATGACGAGAACCTGTACTATCTCGGCGAGGTTCCGGACTCCTCTCTGTGGACGAAGGATCTGAGCATTCCGTCCATGACCTGGCAGATGGACGGCTCCGAGATCTGCCTGTCGCTGAAGAACAGCTCTGCCGGTTCGATCGACACCGCCACCGACGCCTGGGTGGGCGTGACGCCTTACGCGGACTTCTATTCGTCCCAGGCCAACTGGCTCGTGGGCTCCGGCGCCGGCGTGGCCGATGACGGCGAGACCTTCGACGCACAGTTCATGGAAATCCACACCTCCCTTGAAAACGACCCCGACAACGAGACGGCCAAGCCGTATTACGTCGAAGTCGTTTGGCACATCAAGGCTTACGACGAGCAGTATGCGCCGAAGGACGGCGTGAAGTACGGCTTTGAAGTTTCCTACAACGACAACGCCGACTACAACGGCAGAACGATGTGCATCGGCTGGTCCGATGTCTCCGACTCCGCCTCCACCAACCCGTCTGTCTGGGGCGAGATCGTCCTCGGCGGCGAAGGCGCTGGCGAAGGCGCTGGCGAAGCTGCTCCCGAACCTGCCAACTACGCGAAGGGCGCGTCTGTGGAAGTCACCTCCGTCGAGCCCGACACCACCTTCACCGGCGACCTTGCCGTCGACGGCGACATGAGCACGAGATGGGCTTCCGGCTACACCGATGACGAGCAGATCACCATCGACCTCGGCACGATCCGCCCGATCGGCTACATCGAGCTCTTCTGGGAAGCCGCTTACGCGACCGACTTTGAGATCTACACCGGTTCCTCCGCAGACAACCTCCAGGAACACACCATCACGACCGTGACCGACAACGGCGATCAGCACAACATCTTCGAGTTCGATCCCGTGACCGCCCGTTACGTCACCATCCATTGCTCCAAGAGAGCGACCCAGTGGGGCAACTCCCTCTTTGAAGTGGTCGTCCGCAAGTCCGCTGACGAAGTCGTGACCTTCGTCGGTCCGGAAGGCTATCCGTCCTCCGGCTGCGAAGTTCCGGACGGTTCCGTGATCATCAACGGCGAACGCATCGGTCTGGAAGAAGGCTGGGGCGGAAACGCTGCTGCCGGCCGTGACGCTGCGTTTGACGGCGACATCAACACCTTCTTCGATCCGCTCGGGACCGGCGACGGCTGGGCAGGCATCGACGCGGGCGAGGAATACACCCTCACCAAGATCATGATCCACCCGAGAGACGCCCAGCTGGGCCGTTTCATGGGCGCTGAGATCGACGGCTCCAACGATCCCGACTTCGCGGACTACACGCCCATCTGGATCTCCGTGGAAGCTGCCGACGAATTCAAGTGGTATGAAATCAACGCGGAAGACTTCGACGACATCGGTTCCTTCCGCTACTACCGTTACTTCAACAACACCAACCACGGCGACGTCGGCGATGTTGAGCTTTACGGTTATCCGACCGCCGGCGGCCCGGGCTCCGCAACCGTGGCTGAACCCGCCGACCCGAACGCACCCGCGATCCTCTGGGACTTCAACGCGGACGGCGCGATGGATGCGAACATGGGCGCGAACGGCTCCAACACCGTGAGCTGGACCGCTGACAAGGACGACGCGGGCAACGAGTACTACACGTTCACCACGTCCGGCGCAGACCCGTACGTCTCCGTCGACCTCTCTGCCGACGACGTCTCCCAGGTCGTCTGGGCGAAGGCCAGAGTGAAGAACTCCGGTCCGGCGACTGCGATCGAGCTCTTCGGTCACACCGACGGGCGCGGCCTGACCGGTTCCGAGTGCACGCACATCAATGTCGGCACCGACGGCGAATGGCACACCTACATCATCTACATCCCCGATGAAAACGTCACCACCGTGAACGCCTACAAGGATCCTCAGTACGCGATCACCGAGCCCTACTGGGCAGGCACGGTCGACTGGATCCGCCTCGACCCGATGTGGCAGGAAGGCGATGACGGCAACGACGCGGGCGGCTCCATGAACGACGGCGACCAGATCATGATCGACTACGTCGCGTTCTTCTCCAGCGAAGAAGCGGCCAAGGCGTTCCGTTCCGAGCTCGACAGCGAATATGTTCCCTCGAAGGGCTTTGCCTCCGCAGAGGAAGCGGCTGCCGGCAAGAACGTCATCACCGGCTACGAATTCGTCTCCGGCACGAACGGCTTCGGCGGTGAAGGCCCGGAGAACCTCTGGGACGGCGAGACCTCCACGAAGTTCTGCACGAACGAATTCCCGGTCGAATCCATTGCGAAGCTCGACGGCGTCTATGACATCACCGGCTTCACCATGGCGACGGCAAACGACAACAAGGATTACAACGGCAGATCCCCGAGCGACTGGACGATCTCCGTCTCCGCGGACGGTGAGAACTGGACCGAGCTCGCGAAGGGCGACGACAGCTTCTTCGAGGAGACCAACTTCACCTACTATGCAGGCGAAGGCACGGCTTCCGGCGTTTCCTATGTGAAGTTCAACGCGACTGCTACCCCGGCCAACCTCTTCCAGGTTTCCGAAGTGACCCTGTTCGGCGATAAGACCGCAGACGTCACCGAAGAGCTGACCACCAAGGAAGAAGCTCCGAACACGTTCGACTTCGGCGTCGTTGCTGCGATCGCGGCCGTGATCTCCCTCGGCGGCTTCGCTGTGGCGAAGAAGAAGCACTAAACGAACATCCGCTGCATCATCCATACAGCAGACGCGAAAAGGCTGTCCTTCGGGACAGTCTTTTCATGTTGGGAAGCGAACGGACGAACCATGCCCCGCCTGTGAACAAAATGTAAATTCCGCAGCGCGCCACTTGACTTTTTCTCCCGGATTGCATACAATTTTCCGACAAGCATCATCGTTTCAATGGGAGGAAAAACATGGACAGAAGCAGGAAAATCGTCCGCGTCAGCATTATCGGCATCGCAGCCAACATCGTCCTCGCGGCCTTCAAGGCGGCGGTCGGGCTGATCTCCGGCTCCATCGCCATCGTGCTCGATGCCGTCAACAATCTCAGCGACGCGTTCTCCTCCGTCGTCACCATCGTCGGGACGAAGCTGGCGACCAAACCGGCGGACCGCAAGCATCCCTACGGCCACGGGCGCGTGGAATACATCACGTCGGTCATCATCGCGGTGATCGTTCTGCTCGCGGGCGTGACGGCATTCCGCGAGGCGATCGGGGCCATCCTGCACCCGGAAGCCGCGTCCTATTCGATCCCAATGCTCCTCATCGTCGCCGCTGCCGTCGCGGTCAAATTCCTGCTCGGGCGGTATGTGAAGGCGAAGGGAGCCGAACTGCATTCCGAATCCCTCGTCGCCTCCGGCACGGACGCCTTCTTCGACGCCGCCGTCTCCTCCACGACGCTCGCGGGCGCGCTTGTCAGCCTCCTCTTCCATTGGAACATCGAAGGCTGGCTCGGCGTCCTGATCTCCGTCTTCATCGTGAAGGCGGGCGTGGAGATCCTCATGGACGCCCTCTCGAGCATCATCGGGACGCGCGCGGAGGAGGATCTGTCGTCCGCGATCCGGGCAAAAATCAACGCGACC
>JAEEGL012933741.1_pt1 | contig 15728 bp, 6 predicted proteins | sample 9134231 | NCBI WGS metagenome assembly JAEEGL01 (sample SAMN16246548, study PRJNA631951) | gut metagenome | biome: gut microbiome; feature: rumen; material: fiber-attached | host: Bos | place: Iran: Karaj | collected 2018-10
CAACAAGAAAATGCAAAAAAACAAACAAAAGAATTAAAAATAAGTGACTTACCAGAAATAAATAAAAAATTAGAATTAATAGAAAAAATGTTACCAAATGCAACAGGACAAAAAGCACAAATGTTAATGGATTACTATCAAGAATTAATGAGAGATAAAAATGCAATAATACAAGCATTAAATAATGAACAAAAAGATATAGTTGCACAAAATTTAGGTTTTGATGCAGAAGAAGCTAAAAGAAAAGAAGAAGAAGAAAGAAAAAGATTAAAAGAAGAAGAAGATAGAAAAATATTAGAAAAACAAAAAGAAGAAGAAGCTAAAAAACAATCAATGACTCAAGTTGTTTCAATTCAAAATGTTGATATTCCACCAAATATTAAAACTTATAGAAAACAAAAAATGTGTCCTGCTGGAAGTGTTTTTACTGATGATTTATTCCAACCTGTTAAAAAGAGTTTATGTCCTGTTGATGCTTATGGTAGATGGAATTATCCTAAAGATATTACTGCTGAAGATTTAGAAGGATGGGAAAAAATTAAATGGGCAAGAGCAGAAAAAATATTTAATTCTAAAAATTATCAAGTTTTTTATCAAGGTGTTGATGGAGATGATATTATTCAAGGTGGTTTAGGTGATTGTTATTTTCTTTCTGCAATTGCTGCACTTTGTAAATATCCTAAATTAATTGATAGATTATTTTATATTAAAGAAAAATCTAATGAACATTGTTATGGATGTTATATAAGAATTAATGGTATTTGGCAACTTGTTTTAGTTGATGATTATATTCCTTGTTATGGTTCTTATGGTTTAAATTTTGTTTTTACTTCTACAAATGGAAATGAATTATGGGTTATTTTACTTGAAAAAGCTTGGGCTAAATTAAATGGTAATTATGCTAAAGCAATAGGAGGTGAACCACATGAAGTTTTTGATATTACAACAGATGCTTATTCTGAAAAAATTGTTGTTAAAAGTGATACATCAGAAGATTTATGGAGAAAATTAATGGATGCTGAAAAGAAAAATTATATTATGACTGCAGGTACTTCTGGTGATACATATCATTTACCAATTGAACAAGTGGGACTTGTACCTGGTCATGCTTATACACTTTTAGGTGTTATTGAAGTAAATACTACTAGTGGTAAAGAACGTTTAGTTCATCTTAGAAATCCATGGGGTAATACTGAATGGTCTGGTGATTGGAGTGATAAAAGTAAAAAATGGACTTCTTCAGTAAAAGATCAAGTTGGTGGTAAAAGTATTAAAGATGATGGTAGTTTTTATATGGCTTTTAATGATTTTATTAAATATTATTTAGTTGTTGGTATCTGTCATTTACATGATGATTTTGTTTTCTCATATTTACATTGTCCTAAAGCAAAAGTTAATAATGGTCCTATTATTACTAGAATTGAAGTTATTAATAATTCTAAACATCTTTATTTACAACTTCATCAAAAAAATCCTAGAATTGAACTTAAAGAAGGTGGTTATCAAGATCCAGTTATTAATTACTTATTCCTAGTTGATAAAGATAATCATTATATTAATGCATCAAATAATTGTTATATGAATAATTGTATAGAAGTAAATGTTAATAAAGGAACATATTATTTAATAACTGATATTAATTTCCGTTATGTTCAAAATAAAATGCATTGTTATAATCTAACAACATATTCAAATTACCCTGTAGGAATATATGAAGACAATAATAGAAATATAACACATACATTTAAAGCAGGATTACTTGATTATGCAAGAAAAAATTTACAACCTCAATCACATGCAGGTGGTACAATATATCAAAGTAAAAGACAAGGAAATGAATTCCCATTTAACTTCATAGTATTTGATAACACAAGTGGTCAATATGATGTAACATTAAAAGAAACAGTAAATTGTTCATATAATAGATGTGCAGATTTCTATGTAGAACCAGGTAAAGAAAAAGCAACAACAGTAGAAAAAACAGTAGTAGTAAATGATTATGATACAATATGTCTAATGCCATATAATTTAAGTGCAAGATTTTCATATCAATTACAAAGTTCAGCTCGTTCACCATCAGGTGCAACACCAGTTAATAACACAAATAATATTCCACCTCAATCACAACAATCAAATGTTAAACCAACTTCAAATACTAATGCAAATACTAATGCAAATACTAATACAAATAATACTGCACAAAGTCAACAAGAAATTGCAAATGCTGTTTTTGCTGAACAACCTGAAGTACTTGATAATAGAGGTTTACTTAAACAATATGTACATCAAGTTGCTGGTGGTTATTATATTGGATTTGAAAATGGTTCTAAACAAAATTTAAATATGAAATTGTGTCTTGAAGGATTGTATGAATCTAATAATCCTAATTTAAGTGAAGTAACTTTTACTAGTAATGGAATGACTAGAAGATTATTTTTAGTTAAACCTAAACCTGGTTATAGAGGTGGGATTTCATTTATGTTTGATTATGCATAATGTTGAATATTTGAATTTAAAAAATTTTATTTTGTGTTTTTTTTTTAATTTAAACAAAAATTTTTTTTAAATGGAATTATAAATATTTTTTTTATCATTTTAAATGGATAATAAAGAAATAAAAAATGAAGATATTTTAAATTATGATTTATCAAAAGAAGAAAAAGATACAATTACAATAGATTATCGTAATTCAAATTATAAACTTATAAAAATTCCTCTTCCAGAATTATCAAAAGAAGTAACAATAAAGCAAAATTTTGGTTTAGGTAAAGGAGGAATTTTTTGGGATGGTTCATATTTCATAACAAGATATTTAATAAATAATATTTTTAATGATAATATTAAAAATGTATTAGAACTTGGAGCAGGAACTTCATTACCTTCATTAGCTTCATTAATTAAAGGTTATAATGTTTTTACAACTGATATTCCTAAATTTATTCCTTTTATTAATGATATTATGGATTTAAATAGAAATTTATTTCATAAAAATTCAAATAGTAATGTTATACAACTTTCATGGGAAAAAAAAGAAGATATACAAGTTGTTAAAGATAAAATGAATAATAAACCTTTTGATTTAATTATTGGAAGTGAATTAATTTATTTAGATGATTTATTTGATGATTTAATTAATGTTATTAGAGAGTTTTCAGATGAAAAAACTTGTATTATTTTATCATATAAAATAAGATTACCTTCAATGATTGAAGATTTTTTAGAGAGATTAATAAAATATTTTGAAATTGAATATATTGATTATGAATTAGAAAATGAATTGTACCCTAAACCTGATAAATTGAAATTAATTAAAATTAAAAAAATTAAATAATATTTTAAAAGATTAATAATATATATTAATATTTTCTATTTTATAGATTTATTATTTTTGTTTTCAAAAAAAATGAATAAAGGGAAGAGTAAATATAAAATAAAAAAAGTTGTTTCTTCAACATCATCAAAATCAAAAGAAAAGATTACTTTTTCGGAAGAAAGTCAATCAGAAGGAAATGAAAGAGTAATTAATATAATAGAAAATGCAAATGATAATCCAATAGAAAAAAATATAAAAACAACAAAAATTAATATATCCGAAAAAGAATTAGATAAAATAAAAATAATATGTGACCTTATTTTTTTAGATGAATATTCAGAATTTGCAACATTTTCAAATTTTGAAGAAAGTTTAGGAACATTAATATTAAACACAGATATAGATCTCTTTGAAATATTTAAATTAATTGCAGGTAGAAAAAAAACATATATAACATTTGGAAGAATATTAGTAGCATATCAAAAAGCAAAAGACAATTTAAATAAGGATTTAAAAACATTTTTTAATTACATATTTTCAATAATTAAAAATGAAGGAAATGCAAATGATATGATAGGAACAAATAATGAAAATGGAGTATTTTTTTCATCAAGAAAATCACATCTTCATAAAGGAATATCAAAAATTTCAATTTTAACAAATGAAACAAAAGAAGATATAAAAGGTTTTATTATAGAATATGATGAAATATTAAAAAATACATTATATATAAATACAGAAGAAAAAAATTTTATTTCATTAGAAATTAATTTAAATATAGATAATAATATTCCATTAACAGAAACAGAATTAATAAATGATCCAAGTTCAAGAGATGGAATTATTAATATTTTTGGTACTTATACTGATCATATAACATTTTTAGGATTTAAATGTCGTTCTGGTAAAATTAGATTTATTGGAAAACCAGAAGGAAAATCATTTATTTTTGGTCAATATGGTAAACAATTAAAAATTATTACACTTTCAATTCATTCTCATAATCATTTAATTATTCAGTTATTACCTACTTTTCAAGAAATTAAAAAAAAAAATCCTTTTATTAATAAAAATTTAAATGAGTTAAATAATGAAATTTCCAATGTTGATTTACCTATTTATGAAGAAGAAAAATTAAGTTCAATTGAAGATGAAGATGAAATTGATAAAATAATAATTAATTCTGTAATTAATCAAAAGTCATTTTTTGAAAAACAATATGATGATAAAATAAAAGGTGTATCATTTTCTGATATTTATCCTTATAAAAGAAGAATATATGAACCAAAAAAAGCAACTTTATTAAAAAAAATAAATGAAAATCAATTAAGAAAAGAAGCATTTGATTTTAATAAAAAACAAAATGAAAGAGCATATAATTTAAATAAAATTGAAAAAATAATAGAAAATGAATTAAAATATTCTACAATAGATAATGATTCAAATAAAGAAGAATCAAATATTAATTCTTTAAGAGCACACACTGTATCTGATATTATATTAAATCCTATTAATTATGATACAATGTTAAATCATGTTGAAGAAAATATTAAAAATGAATATTTTAATGATAAATCAGTCACTTTATTAAAAAGTAGTAAAAGAGTCAATAATAGATTATTAACTGATTATGAAAAAAGTGAAAAAGAAAAAGATAAAAAAGCACAAAAATTATGGAGAGAATTATGTGATATTTATATTAAAAATCAAGGAATTTTTATTTTACAAACTATTGGTGCTGTAATAAAAGGAAGGAAAATATTAAAAGATAAAAAAGAAGGGAAAGATAATTTATATACTCCTGATGAAAAAATGGAATTGATTAATATTTTAAAAGAAAATAGAAATATTGTTATTATGCTTTCTAAAGCTCATAGAGAAACTAAAAGAAGAGAAAAAGAAATTGAAAGAATTAAAAGTGAAACTGAAGAGTTAGAAAAAAAAGAAAAAATATCAAATGAATTTTTAGAAAAAATGAAGGAAAAAATAATAAATGAAAGAAATAAAAAAATTGAAAATATAAATAAAGAAATTGAAAAAACTAATAAAGATATTCAAAAATTTAAAGATAAAAATAAATTAAAAAATTTAGAAATAGAGTTAGAAAAACAAAAAAATTTAAAAGAAGAATTAATAAAAGAAAATGAAGAAATGAAAAAAATAAATGATTTAAAATTATTATCAAGTAAAATATCAAAAAATGTTTTGGAAAAAGAACAAAATAAAATAATATCTCAATCAAAAATAGAAGAAAATAAAAATTTGTTATCAGCATCATTAATTGATAAAGGATTATATTTACAGGAAGAAAAAAATAGATTAAAAAAAGATGAAGAAGAAAGAAAAAAACAAAGAGATTTAGAATTAAATATTGAAGAAACTTATAAAGAATCACCAAAAAAAATAAAAAGTTCAGATCTTCCAATAATAAATAAAAAAATGAATAATTTAAAAAAAATGTTAGATAATCCCGATTTTGAAAGTGATTATTTATTATTAAAAAATTATTATGATGATTTAGAAAAAGACAGAAATGCAATATTAAATTATTATGAAGAAAAAGAAAGAAAAAAAATATTAACTACAATGAATATAAATTCAGAAGAAATAAAACAAAATCAACTAAAAGAAAGAACTAAAATAAAAGAAGAACAAGATTTAAAAATAAAAAAAGAAATAGAAAAAGAAAAACTAAAAAAAAGTCAAAAAATAAAACCAATAAAAACAATATCAATTCAAGGAAAAGAATTAAATGATGGAATAAAAATATTTAAAAATCAAAAAAAATATAATAAAAACTCAATATTTATAGATGATTACTTTCTTCCAATAATGGATAATTTATGTCCAATGAAAAATGGTGAATTTATATTACATGAAGGATTAATTGAAAGTGATATTGAAGGATGGGAATTATATAAATGGAAAAGAGCAGAAAATATTTTTAATAGTAAAGATTATCAAGTTTTTTATGAAGGAATAACATTTAATGACATTATTCAAGGAGGATTAGGTAATTGTTATTTTTTAAGTGCAATTTGTGCATTAACTAAATATACAAATGCTATTGAAGATTTATTTTATATTAAAGAAAAATCAAAGGAACATTGTTATGGTATTTATTTGAGAATTAATGGTAGATGGAAATTAATTTTATTAGATGATTACATACCTTGTGATAATAAAAATAATTTTGTATTTTCATCAACAAATGGAAATGAATTATGGGTTATTTTATTAGAAAAAGCAATTGCTAAAATATTTGGTAATTATGCAAGAACTTGTGGTGGTTTCCCTGAAGAAATTTTTCAATTAACTACAAATGCACCTACAGTTGTTTATATGATTAATAAAACAAATCAAAAAAGAATTTTATATGAATTTAAACAAGCAATGAATAATGATTATATTATGTCAGCAGGAACAAATCCAAATAATCCTAATAAGAAAATATTCTTAGAAGAAGTTGGTTTAATTCCTAATCATGCATATTCTATATTATCTGTTAATGAAGTAATACAAGATAATGGAAAAAAAATTATATTACTTCATATTAGAAACCCTTTTGGTTATTGTGAATGGTCATGTGAATTTAGTGATAAAAGCCCTCTTTGGACTGATAAATTGAAAAAACAAGTTAAATTTGAAGATAAGGAAGATGGAGCTTTTTTTATGCCTATTGATAAATTTATGTTTTATTTTAATTTCGTTAGTATTTGTTATTTACATAATGATTATCAATCTAGTTTTTTTCATATTAAAAAGGAAAAAGCTATTATTGGTCCTATTATGTTTTCATTTAGAATTAATAGTAAAATTAGAATTTTTATTGAACAATGGCAGAAAAATATAAGAATTCCTTTAAAAGATGGAAGTTATCCTAAAAAAGTTCCTGGGTATTTATTAGTTGTTAGTGAAGATGGGAAATTTATTGAAGGAAATAATGATATTTATAATAATTGTTGTTTAGATTTGTTATTAAATAAAGGAAAATATTATTTAATTAGTGATATTAATTATAGATATTTTGATAAAGATAAACAACATGGTTATAATATTACTTGTTATTCTTCTGTTAAAATTGATTTAGTTGAAGAAAATAGTAAAAATATTTTAAAAATTATGAAATCTGCTTTATTAGATTATTCTGAACATGGTGTTAGTAAAAAAATGTATTCAAATGGATTAAAAGTTTATAATCCAACAATTGGAAAAGAAATAGGGTTTATTTTTATTGTAATTGATAATAGATTAAATGATAATGATATAACTACAATAAGTACCTTTAATAATTCATCAAATGAAAGAAAAGCATGTTGGTATTTAGAAAATAAAGAAAATATGAATAAAAATTCAATTACTAAAATTATTCCTTCTGGTGAATATGATATTATTATGAGTATGGATTATAATGAAAAAGGTGATAATGAATTTGAAACGTCAATTAAATCTAAAACTTCTAATAAAATAAGGAAAGTTGAAACAAATATTTTAAAAAATATATCTCTAAAATTATTTGATAGTGAAGGAGAGGCAATTGATAAAAAAGGAACATTGAAACAATTTGTAATTTCATCAAATGATTATTTTTATGTTGGATTAGAAAATTCATCAAATATTAAATATAAATTTAAATTAGATTTAGAAGGAGTACATCAAATAAATAATAAAGGAAATAAAAGTATCAGTTTTACTTCTAATCCTCAAAGTAAATCTACATTTGTTTTAAAAAGTGATGGTAATGATGATGAAGAAAAATCATTTAGATTTTTATATGACAATTAAAATTTTGAAGTATTTATTAATATTTAATATACTTTTTATCTATATTAAATAAATTTTATAAATGAAATTATTAACTCATTTCAAACAGATAATATAACTAAATTTAAAAAAAAAATAAACTATAATTGATATTCTATATATTAAATCATAAATAATAATAAATAATAAAGAATAACTCTTAATAAATAAGTAAATAAAACACCAAATAATAAATTCAAATATAATAAGGATAATTTGCTAATTGGTTATTAACGTCGCCTTCAATTTTAATTTTCCCAATAAAAGAATTACAAACATCAGCAAATTTCAAAGCTGCAGGTTCTCTTATCGGGCCATTCCAATTCCAATAATAATATGTCATATTATATGTTATTTCTTCCATAATTTCAAGAGGCATGTTAGTTGAATCAAATAAACAATGATAATGAACTGGTGATGCTGTTCCCATATTAACATATTGTGGTTGTAAATAAAATTCATAATAATCATCATTAGTTACTTCTGTATCAATTACTGTTCCAATTGGAGGATTAATTAAATTTCTATTGTCTTTTATTTCAAAGAATTTTAATTCTGTTTTTTTATTTATTGAAATAAAACTCCATAATGGTATATTTCCATTAAAAAATTTATTTTCATTTGAAAAAAAATACATAAAAGATGTTACTTCTTCATGATATATTTTCTCTGTTTGTCTTTCATTTCCTCCTAATCTATAAATAATAATAAATTTAGGAATATCATGTAATTTTCTAATATAATTAATTGCATTTTGTATCATATAAAGTAAAACACTTTCTTTATCATTAAAATCAGTATCTTTAATTTGTGTTAAATAATTACAAAGACCTTCTGAATATGATGATGTCATAACAATTCTAATTTTATTTTTCCCAATTCTAGAAATAACAATACCAATAATCATTGTTATGTTTTTGTTAAAAACTGGATTTACCGTTATTGTAAACGGTTGTGCTCCTAATTTCGCTTCCATTTGTTTTAAAATATTAGACCAATATGATAAATTTTGTGATCTTGCTTTTTCCCAAATAATACATTGAGATACTATTCCAATTTGTTTACATAAAAAATTTTTAATTGATGAATAATATCTTTTTGAAGAATGGTCTAAGATAATTAATAATAATTTTTTTCCTTGATTTAAATTTATTGATCTTAAATTATTTATATATTCAATATCATTTTTTCCTGTTAATAAGAAAATTTCTGGTTTTTCTATTACAATTCCCATTTGATGTGAACATCTAAGTAAATTTTCAAATGCCTTTTCACCATCATTTTGATATTTTGATAATATCATCCATATACCTTTTACTAAATTAATTGATTTATAAAATTTTTGTTGTTGAATTCTCCCATCTTTTTTTTCATTATTATCTTCTTTATTATTAAAAAAGAAAACTTGTGGTTTTGGTAAAATTCTCCCTTTAAAAGTTTGGAAATTTCCAAATTCTAATCCCCATTTTTGTCTTATTTCATTTGGAGATTCTAATTTAATTTTTTCTGATGATTTACTTCTTTTAAAATACTTATTTTTAGTATTTACTAATAATTCATTTATTTTCTTTATTTTTTCCATTCTTTCATTAGGTTTTAAAATATTTGCCATTTTACGTTTTTTGTCAATATTATTATTATCTTCTTCATCTACTCCACATAAAAAAACTAATTCTGGAATTAAATAAACTTTATTCTCTTTAGTTAATTCATTATTTTCTTTATTTTTTCTTTTATCATTAACAATCAACAAAGGTTGATTTAAATTTTTAATTTCTATTGAATATTTTTCCTTATAGTAATTGAATAAAGTTACATTTATAAAACTTCCATCTTCTTTTTTAATAGAAACATTAGTATTAATTGGTGTTTTATCAAAACTAATGCTTTCTATTTTATACACTTTTAAATTACCATAATTACTCAATACTGATTTATTTTCAAAATATTCAATGCATGCGTCTTTAGGACTATTATGTTTATTTTTATCAAAAATTTCTTTTAATTTATCATATGCAGTTTTCCCACTAATAAATTTAGTTCTATCAATAATTCTTAAATATAATCCACTATCTGTTATAATTGATCCTGTTGAATAACCAGGAAGTTTTTTTGAATTATTATCAATTGTTTCATATTTATAATAATTATAAAAATTACCACCATCAAATCTAATAAAACCATCATTTGCTTCAAATATTATTTTAATTATTCTTTCAATTAATGATTTAATTTGAATATTTTCTTTGTTTAATGATGTTATTTTAGATAAATCAATTAAATTTTTTGTTTTAGTTATTTCAATCACATAATCTATATTATCTATATTTGTTTTTAAAGTTATTGAGCTATTTTCTTCATTTAATGTTGAAAATAAACTTTTTCCACTTATTAAATATATTTTAAAATGGTTTTTTAATTCTTTTGAGATTGATCTTAATATCTTTCTAAAAAGTTGATAAGAGTCTTCTGGTAAATCTGGATTTATTTTGATTGAAAATTGTCTTACGTGATTTTGATTTGGATTAAATCTCATTTTCAAAAAGTTACTCTGTAATATTATTGATTGGTTTTTGCTGCGCAATTGTTCGTTCAATTTTGGTCTTTTAGGAAGGCTGATTAATTCTAATTGCTTTTCTTTGAATATATTTTTGGGTGATGTTCCTTCCTTTATCATTAATATTTTATTTTTTACAAAGGGATATTTATCATTTATTGAAGTAGAAAAAAAAAATAATTTTATGATTAAAATTTATTTACTTTTATTTTTGTGTTTTTTAAAAATCAATTGTTAATAAAACATATTTCTTTTAATTATCACAATATTAAAATTTTTATTTTATTTCTCTTTGAGATTTTTAAGTTCAAAAAAGTAGAAATAAATATTAATTTTTTAATGGGACAACGTTTTGAAAATATTATTAAAATTATTATAGTTATTTTTATTAATTAAATTGTAATTAATATATTAATATTATTTTTAATATAATTTAATTTGTATATATATAATAATCCATATGAAAATTAAATTATCTATTTTTTTTATAAATTAAATATATCTTAAAGCAACTATTTACAAGAAATCAAATATATTATTAAATCATACTGAAAATTTTTCAATGATTTTCTTAAAATATGATAAAAATATATATTTTAATAGATTTAATTTGTCATAAGAAACAAGGTTTAAAATGTCTTTTTTTATATACAAAAAACAGTCATTATTTGTTATTGTTATAATATAAACATGTAATAATTGAGAAATTTTTATATTTTTGATATATTCTTTAGTAAACTCCAAAATAAATATTCCATTTTTTTCAATTGATTGATTAAATAAATAACTAATTGATAATTTTCCTTCTTTATTATATAAATTAATTTTGACACCTGGATTACCAATTACTCCATTTACTATTTGATTTAAATTTTCACTATCTAAACACTCTTTATATAAATCATTTGTTTTAATATAATCAATTACATTTTTTGCAGAACAATTTTTAAGTAAGATGGAATAACTTAATTCATTAATTAATGAATTATCCTTTAACATAAATTCAATTCCTTTTGTATAAGATTCATTATAGTCAGCATATTTTAATGAATTTAAAAATTTTAAATAAACCTCCTTTTCTTCATTATTAGAATAATTTGTTGCTAATATTTTAAAAATACATGTTTTATTTTCACATGTGTTTTGATAAAAACAATTAATAAAAAAGATATCAAATTTTATATCATCATCATTCCATTTTACTAATTTATATTTTCTATAATGTTTAAAAGGAGTTTTTATTAAATCTCCTAATTTATATATTACAGAATAATTAAAAGTTGTTCCCAAAACGTAACCACCTGTTTTGAGAAATGACTCATTATCTTTTGTATAAAAATAAAAAAATTGATCTTTCATTGGAGTATTACAAAGATTTTGTGGATTTTCAAAATAATTTGACATTGTATCAATGTCAAAATTAAATGATTTGGCGTATAATATATTAAACTCTGAATATTCATGAATCTCTTCCATATATTTATAGTTTTATAAATAAATGTTATTTTGATTGATTTTTATATTTATTTAATTAAATTATTTTTGATTGCAATAATATTTTTTTAATTATATTATGATTGTTATAAATATAAAATATAAAAAAATATATTTTTTATTAAATATAATATATTTATAGAAATGTTTATATCATCATTTATAGATAAAACATTAATTTTACTCAAAAAATATAATTATAATAATTTTTCTAAATTTAAACATTTTTATTTTTTATCCATAAATTTAGTTATTAATAATATACATCAATAATTATATAATCAAATTATATTTTTTTCTTTTTTTTTTTATATTAGAATCAAATTTATATAATTCAAACAAAAATTTAATATTTTTTCTTTCTGTTATTTCACTGATTTTATGAATATATTTTTTATTTTTATTTATCCATTTATTATCAGATAAATCATAAATATTTGATATATAATTTATATCTTTATTAATTAAATTTTGTATAATATCACCTAACTCTTTATCAATTATTTCTTTTTTAATATAATCTTGAATATTTTCTTTTCCTTTTTGAATATAATCAATATAAATATAATAATTAACAATATTTTTATTTTCAATCGGAAATAAATGTTGACCAAAAATAAGATAATAAATTATTATTCCCATTGCAAAATAATCAATTTTAAAAACTTGATTTACAGGAATAATTTTATTATCATTATAAAAATTAGGAATTTGATAACCCCAAGTTGATTTAATTACCTTAATTTCTTTTTCATCTTTTTCAATTTGTCTAGTCAAACTAAAATCACATAATTTTACAATATAATTAGAACATAACAAAAAGTTTTCAAGTTTAATATCAAAATGAACTATATTACTCAAAAATAAAAATTGAAAAGTTTCGATGAATTGATTTAAAAAATAAATTATTAGATATTTATTTGGTTTTTTAATCCAAAACGTATTAACATTAATTCTTAATAAATTTTGTTTGTATAAATTTTTTAAAAAAGTTCCTAAATTATCATAAATTGCATATTCCATTAAAATTGAATTATAAATATATTGTGTTGAATATTTATCTTGTCTAATTTCATATGTTTTGATTATATGAATATATTTAAATGATTTTGCTAAAAAACATTCTCTATTTAAAAAATTTTTTTTATAATTATCATTAACTAAAAATCTCATTGCTTTAATTATAAACTTTTCATATGATGATGATGCTAAATATACTTTTCCATATCCACCTTCACTTATTTTCTTATTTATTTTTAAACTATGCTTTTTTTGAAGGAATTTTTTTTCTTTTTCTTCTTCAATTTCTTTCATTAAAAATTTAATTATAAAAAACTCCTACTATTTTTTATATCTATTTGTAAACCACCTTTTTATAATATTTTATATTTTGTTTTTATGCATTGATAAATAAAATATATTTAAAAAATTTGTTATGAATATTTATAATTGTAATATGAAAGGAAAAAAAGGGTTAGTTTAGAAATAAATTATTAATATTTATATCATATTTTAAAATAAAAATAAATATAATTAAAATTATAATATTGTTTTATTAAGTATGTTAATAATTTAAAATTTTTTTGAAAATTAAAATAATTTAAATCTTTTGAAACCAATAAATTAAATAAATAATAATTAATTATTTAAAGGGCATAAATTTTGATTCATTAAATTTCTATAATATAAATATTTAATTATTTTAATATTTTATAATAAATGATAAATAGAAGAACAAGAACAAGATTTAGAGTGAATCCTAATCCTGGTGTTGTAGTAAAATGAAAAATAATTAAAAATATAGTCATCAAATGTAAGTGCAACTAGAAATAGAATAAATGCAAGAAATGTAAATTCAAATACAAATAATGTAAATGTAACAAGAAGTTCAAATCTTCCTTCAATAAATAGAAGAACCTCAAGAAGAGAAATTCCAATAATTACTGAATCAAATAATAATACAAATAATAGCACAACTAATAGATCATCACAAAGATATAGAGTTATATCAAATCCTCATAATAAACAAAATTCAAATAATACTAAATCAAATAATAATATAAGAAATAAAACATCAAGTAAATTTAATCCTAAAAATAATACAAATTCAAATCAAGAAAATTCAAAAGATACAAGTAAAATAATAAATTTACACATCAAAGTATTTTCTCATCAAGAACTTCAAAATGTGAAATCATTATATAATGAATACAAACATAAAATTGATCAATATAAAAAAAATACAGAAACATTTAATTCAACATTACGTCAATTGGCAAAACAATTAAATTATACAAATAATATAGTAAAAGAATTAAAAGATAATATAACAACAATTATTCGTTATTCTTCTCAAAATATAATATCAATAGTAAGAAAATTAACTGAATATCCTGGATTATATATTTCTTTAACTTCAGAAATGAATAAAGAAATATCTAATCAAGGTCAATTTAAATTTAATGAATTAATGCCAATTGTTTCTTTTAATAAAGGAATTAATTTTTATGAAAAAATGAGTGATATTATGAGAAAAGGAATTAAAAAATTAAAACAATTAATGGTTGAAGTTGAAGAACATCAAAAGAATATTATTATTGATGATGCTTTTCCTATTTCAAATGAAAAAAAAATGAGACTTTTTGATTTAATGGAAATGATTAATTTTTCTGAAATTGGAAAAGGAAGTTTAAGAGATGTTGTAAAAGAAAAAAATTGTGTTGTTTGTTTTGCTGATTTTAAAAGAAATGAATTAGTAAAATTATTTTCTTGTAGAAAACATATTTTTCATGAAGATTGTATTAAGAAATGGATTGAAAATTCTTTTCAATGTCCTCTTTGTAAATATAGTATGAAGAAAGATATGATTAAATATAATATGATAACATTTGAATAAAAAAATATTTTATTAATTATTTTATTTCTAATTCTTTAATAAAAATATTTTTATAAAATTATATTTTTTAGTAATTTATTATAATTGTTTTATATATATTTGTATTATTTTTAGTATAAAAAAATATGATTAGATTTTTAATAATAAATATATAGACTAGGTTTAATTTTATTAAATAATATAAATCGTAGTTGAAAAAAAAAGTAATTATTTATTAATAATACTTTTTATATAAACAATAATATTATAGTCGAGATTATTAAATATGTTTATGAATTATATATGAGAATGAAATTCTTTAAATATAAATTAAGCACATTTCCATATATGTTTTGGGAGTAAAAATTAATAAAAAAATATTATATTTATAATATAAAAATTGTTGAATTTCCAAATAATGAGACAATAAAATTTGATTTTTTTGTTTTTTTTTCTAAAAATAGTTATTCTTTTTTTTTTTGATTAAGTTTACATCAATTAGTAATTATTTCTTATCCTTTTTATTTTAGGAATTATTTTTATTTTCTAAATAAAACTAATTATTTAACTTATTCATAATATTTAAAAATTTCAAATATATTTTAATAATAAACAAATTTGAGTTTATTTTTTATTTGTAAAAATTTATGAAATATTTACTTTTTATATTTTTTAATAATAAATAA
>JAEEGL015708537.1_pt1 | contig 15728 bp, 33 predicted proteins | sample 9134231 | NCBI WGS metagenome assembly JAEEGL01 (sample SAMN16246548, study PRJNA631951) | gut metagenome | biome: gut microbiome; feature: rumen; material: fiber-attached | host: Bos | place: Iran: Karaj | collected 2018-10
CAACAGCTTCAAACAAATCATCTGTTTTAAAAGCCAAACCACTCAACTCCTTTTTCTCATTGTCTAACATATATTAAAAAATAAAATGGGTGGATTATTGTAATCCACCCATCAATTTTATTTCTTACGACTTGCATACTGTGCCGCAAGATTGATAATATCTTCGAATGCTCCGGCGATTTCGTTTCTATCTGTAGCGTTCGGGAACTCTGCGGTAATTGATACATTTTGTTGTAATTCTTCTGCACCAGCTAAGCCGTATGCAGCTTGAATATTACCCATATTGTACATCATACCAAGTGTTGATTCATTGATTGCTTCATAAAGTCCTTCCAGCGTTTCCATATCAATTTCACGAATGAAATTTACTGCTTTCAAAAGATTACGAGTATCAGCAGAATTCAACATCAATTCAGGATCACTTAGGCTACCATCAACCCATGCAGGTCCTGTATAGTCAATCAAACCACCATGTTTATATTGAGATACTTTGATTGTTTTATCTGCTTTTTCTACAATAGCTTCTAATGCTGCTCTCTTTTGCGCAGTTTCTTCATCTGTTTCGCCTGCTTCAAGAGTAGAGAAAATCTTAGAACGAATATCAGATTTAGCAGCTTTTAACGCAGCCTTTTCAGAATCATATCCAGACCAAGTGCCTGAGAATCCTTCGGCGCCCCACATATACATATATTGAGTTTCTTCAGATTCTGCATCTTCTGTCGCTGATCCTGGTGTACCAGTAACAGATACGTCTGCCACACCTGCAGCAAGTTTTCTCAATGCATCTGCGCTTGTGGTAGCTAATTTTTCATAGTCAGCAATTACTCTTTCAAGAACATCTGCATGATCTTCCCAATTTTCAGTTACATCAGCGATATTTTCCAAAGTTTCTGCAAGAGTATCTATTGTATCAGCAATCGCCGCATTCGCTTCTTCATTCGCTTCTCTAAAGTCATCAACTGATGCAGTCATACCTGCCCAGCCACCAAGGCCAGAAGTAGTATTGACTAAATCAATATCTTCTTTATATGTTTGTAATGCTTCATAAATCTATCCGCCAGGGGCCATTTGTTCTTGTAAGAAAGTAGCATAATCTGTAGTTTTATTCATCATAGCGGCTACTGAACTATTCATTTGATCTTGTATCATACCAGTATTGGTCATTATACTAGTACCATAACGTTCATAAACATATTGCTGATTTGTAAGTAATGCACTTGATGCATTATTATATTGTTCTTGATTATACTGCATTGTTTCAGCATAACGTCTTGTAAGTTCTTCCATCTTTGCTTGACGCTCTTCAAGAGTAAGGGTTGTATCTTGAGCAATTTCAAGTAAAGAATCACGATATTGACGCTCAGCTTGCACTGCAGCCTGTTCCATTTCAGAAACACGATTTGCCGCAAGTTCATTTATCTATTGTAAAGTATCATCAACTTTTTGCGCGGCATCACTAATATTCTTATCATCAGCAGTATATTGATAACCAAAATTACCATTTTCATCTCTTGTCAGACGAACAACTGATTTTGCATTTTTCGCATCTTCAAGTTCTTGCAAAGCAAGAGCATGTTTATATTGAAGTTCCATCATTTGAACATCATATTCAGTAAGACGCCCAGCTTCTGCTTTTGCATTGATTTCTTCTTTCAATGCTTTCAATCTTTCTTTAGATACTTTGGTCGTAGTATCTGCAACAGATTGATCAATTTCACGATTCAATTTAGCAACTTCATATAGCTCTTTAGAAGTAGAAAGATAACGAGATTGTTCTTCTTGATAATACGCATAATCATTTTCAAGTTTTGCGAGTCCACCTTTCATACCGAAAAGTGTTTCATCAAAACTGTCAAGAACTGCATTCATTGTATTGATAAACTTATTTTGAACATCAGTAAGCGCTTGATTAGTTTTACTAAGTAAATCATCTTCACCTTCAATAATCGCAGCATTTACTTCGTTCCATTGTTCTTTAAGAGTATCAGTCCAACCATGTTCAGCAATCTATTCTTCAATTTTCGCTTTTGATGCTTTCAAAGTATCTAAATAAGCTTTTGCTGCAGCAACACTTTGATTGCTTGCTTCTACTTGTAAATCATACATCTTTTTCAATCCAGAATAGTCTGCGCCAAGACCCATCAATTGTTGTAATTCAATATATTGTTCCATAACACTATGACTATGTTCTAATATTGAAGTATGCTTTTCAAGTTCTTCATTTGCTTTCTATAATGCATTGCCATAGGCTTCTTTGATTGATTTTTTAATTGTAAGTAAATTATTCAACATTTCAATACTTTTATCATTAATGTCTTGTAAACCTGTTGCATAATCTGCTTCATTCAAAGTACCATTTGCAAATGCTTGATCTAATTCATTTTGTGACTAAGCAAGAGAGACAAGATTATCTTCATATTTTGCAGCTTCATCAATCATTGCCTACATTGATTCATCTGCTTTATCTAAAGTGTCTTCCCACTTATCGCGCAAATATTGTAAATATTTTACATCACGATCATTAAGATCCCACTATACTTCAACTTTGTACTGAATACCTTCAAGCATAGCCGCAGATATTTTATTTTGATTTTCAAGCATTTGTGCCTAAGCTTCATTCAATTTGTCCATATCTTCTTCATAATCTTCCATAGCTTTCTTTGCTTCATTATAAATTTCTTCTGCTTCTTTAAGTGCTAATTCATCTGCAGCAGTTTGCGCAGAATCATTATATGCCTAAACCGCAGCATTATAATCGTCAATAATTTTATTCATATATTCTTCATAGTTTATAGTACCATCTTCGTTAAAAGTTGCACCATAACTTTCAAGAATAGTTCTATTTGCATCCATGTTTGCAGATGCTTCTGCTGCTAATTCCGCATACAATTTATTCTCTTTTTCTAATGCAGCGATTTCATCATTTATAGCTTTTAAATGATTTGCACCAAAAGTACGTGTTTTAACTTTATCTACTCTTTCAAGTAATTTAGACTATTGATCAAGCTTTTTAGTAATTTCATGATAACGCTCTTTTTCATCAGAATGTTTTTTTGGAGCCTATACTTTTTTAGCAGAGCCGCCACCGCCGCCACCACTACTTGAACCAGAGGTTCCTGGAGTACCGGCGCTAGTGCCACCACGACCATTATATTTTGCACCCTATAATACATAATATGTTTGCGTATAACCTTCTCGAGTTTCAGTAACTTCAGCATTAGCTGGGACCCATTCAGTTTTTACATTATCTCCATCCCAATAAGCAAATTCATAACCACCTGTTGTAGTTGTTTTTACAGTTTGCGGTGGAACCTCTTTTTCAATAGGAACAATGTCAGCATCTACACCAATAGAAGACAAGCTTGCCTGCATTTGCGCAGCAGCTTCTCTAGTACCAAATTCCATCTAAGCAATTTTACTCCAGAAGTCCGTATCTTCAAGTGAAGCACCAACCTCAAGATCAGGAATGCTCTCAATTTCAGCAACTGCTTGATCAACAAATGCATTAATATCTCCTAATGCCCCAGCTGGATCCAATACTTTTGATGTATCAATATCGACCATTAAATCTTTTGATGCAGCTGCACTTAACTCATCCCAAGCTTTTTCATCACCCTCGATAGCTTTTTCTAATAATGCAGCATTATCCGCACTTTCTAAGAATGAATTAGATAATCCTTGTGCTTGACTATCAGTAAGATCAAAAATATCTGCATACATAGAACGCATTTTTGTTAATGTTTGAGTATGCTCATATGATTTTGAATCTGTATTTTGTAATTCTTTAGTATAAGTTTTCAAACTTTCTTTTGCCGTTTTAAAACCTTTTTGCATACGAGCAACGCTCGCAGCCATTTTCATACCTATATCTTTATCTACTTTTTCAGATATAATATCTGCTTCAACTAAAGTTTCTCTAAAACTATCTAATTCATCTCTTGTCATACTTACTTTATCAGCAAGACTATCATAATATTTAAGACGAGCAGCCTCTACGTCGCCTTCACCTTCGTCGCTATGGAATGTTTCACCTAAATCTTCAGTTGTACCCAAGTCAGAAGTGCCTGCAACACGATAACCAATAACTTGATTGTCGTCTCCTAAAATCGGAACAACAGTAGCAGAAACTATCGAATTATCAGCGCCCCATTGAGACCCTTCAAGAGACTATAGCCATTCTACCGCTAACTACTATGCTTCAGCTTGATCAGTTGTGTTAAATACTTGATCTGATTCAATCGTTTTAGTCCAATGCTAATTTTCATCTTGAATATATCCTTGCGCCATGGCCTATTTCATATAATCAAGTTCTTTAGCAGCACCAGATGCCGCTTTAGCCAATTCTAAATTTGCTTCTTCGAGAGTAGACCATCCACCTTCGAGCAAGATCTTATCAACTGCAGCACGTTGTGCTTCAGTATAACTATCCATACCATTTTCAATTGCATCAGTAATAATATCTTGTTTAGCCGTAATACTAGATTGCTTATTTTCTGCATCAGTTAAAATTTGTTGCTAATATTCGACTTGTTCTTGCCAAGCAGAACTTACAGCAGATTCAAAATTTTTTCTAACATCATCTGGAGTTTCACCAACATCTTGACGAGCCAATAATGTATATAACTTTTCAAGAGTGTCTTCAGCTTTATCCCATTTTACAATTTTCTATCCAGGATGTTCAGAATCATCTTCTGTAGTAAATAAACCTGCTACTTCATAAGATTTAATACTTTTTAAAAGAGTAGAAGCTTCATCTAAACTAGATAAACCTAATGTTGCCTATAATACATCAGCAGTAATATTTGGGTTATTTGCATATAATTGTGCTGCCTATTCATGTTTCGGTGTAATAAGTTGATCTTTTCTACTTCTATAAAATTCTGTCTAACCAGCAACAGCTCTTCGTTCCCAAACAGCCATGTCCTAATTGAGCAACAAATTATTACTATCATAATTTAAATATTGACTTAATCCAGCTTTATTAGGTGAATATGTTGGTAATGCCAAATCAGTAATACCATACCCACTGGTAGTTCCTCCCCAAATACCTTGCTATATTGCGTTAGCATTTAAGTGACCATTACTATCAATTTGACCAACAACTAATTGTGCTATTTTATCTGCACTCATGTCTTTGCCAATTGTACCTTCTTGATAAATTATTTTTCGCGCATCTGCTATAGCTTTGAATGTATTTTCCCATAATTTATACTCTTCTTCAGCCTATGTTTTAGATAATTTATAACATTGTTGTAATCCACTTTTCCATGTATCTTTAATCTTTGCCCAATCCAATTGAATAGCTTCTTGTAATTCATCAATAGACATTCCTAATTCTGTTTCAATATAAGAAATAACATTATCTATACCTTCAGCTTCAATCCATTCATCTAAATTAAATTTAGTACCATGATCAGTATTATATTTTTCTAATGCGTCTGAACGTGCTTTAGAAAAATAACCAGCTACAACATTATCTAAATCTGTCGCAAAACCAGAAGTTACATAATCAACTTTTTCTCTATCTACATGAATTGTCATCAATGCATCAGCATAAGCATCTTCAACATTTGTATATACTGTATCTAAAATTTTATCACCAATTTGAATTTGATATTTACCATGTTCCCAATCGCCAACGGCATTTTGTTTTCCAATAATTTGTATTGGCTGTCCAGTTGCTGCTAATTTTGAATTAAGAGGATCTGTAACATCCATCCATGAATTAGGTACGCCACCGTAACTTCCAATTAACGCACCCTATGCATTAAAACGTGCTGCATCGCCCCATCTTGGATCTTCTGTATCATTAGTAGGAAGTAAACCTAATTCTTCAGCTTCAAGATAACGAATCATGCGGTTACGTGAAATAATGCTGTCATCAACACTCTCATCACCATAACCCCAAGGGCTATCACCGCCAAATGGGCTATCTATATTTAATTCTCCTAAATTAATACCAAATTTTTGTTGTAACAATTTATCGCTTACTTGAGATAATTCTGACTAAATAGAACTTAAAATACGATTACCAACACCACCAACTTCAAATTCGGTATCGGCCCAACCATTGTTAAGTCCTTTCATTAAGTTAACGCCCATACGATATGTAGCTTCAGACGGAGAATTTTCTTCTAAAGAATCTTCAAGTACTGATAAAGCAAATTTACCTGCTTTACCTAAACCAGTCAATAGTTGTTTCTAACTTTCAGAACCACCAACTAAACCAATTATTAAATTTGCACCAGCAATTTTAGCATCACTAGATAATTGGTCCCAACTTTCGTTCATATAACGAGTTATCATTGATATAACTCTACGAGTTTGCTCTTCTGTAAGATCCATTCCGTCTTGAAATGCTTGCCATGCTTCTAACATTTCTGACTAATCTGCATAAACATCTCTAATGTAAGAATCTGAATCTATCCAACCATTTACAGATCCAAAAGTATCCTCTTGTAATTGTCTAAAAGTTGCATATAACTCTAAAGAAGACTGATCAGTATCATCCATAGCAGAGCGAACGGCTGACGCTTTTTGACGTAACATTTCCATTTCTTGTGTTATTCGCTCAACTCTATCAGCTTCTGCTTGAGCCTCTTTTTCTTCTATAAATTCTGGACTCTCATAATCTTCAAGTTCTTCATCAGTATCAAAAATTATTGGAAGAGCAGGCTCAGACTAATTATCTTCTTCTCTCCATATAATTTTATTAGGATCAGTATGACCCATTCCAAGCTATTCTGGTTCATATGTTTCATTAATATGTTTTTTTGCCCCATAAAATCCTGGAAGTAAAGCTTCTGGATCTCCAAGTGAATTAGCAAAAGCTAAAATTTCTTTCCAATTTTCTGTATTGACACCAACATTGACCTTAAATCCATCGCTTGTCGTTGTAGTTAAGGTAAGATATCCATCATCGTCAATTATAAATCCACAATTATCATCTACCTATAACTACATCAAAACAGTTTCTGTTATAGTGTCATCTTCATTAGTCATTAAACCAATAAGATCTAAAGTCTAATCGTCCGCATTAAATCTAACAGTTGCAGAACCATCATACTAAGGCGTTATATCTTCGTCTATATATTCTTGACCAACTTGCCCATAATAATGTAAAGCTCCATAAGGCGTTAAATCAAAAATGCCATCTTCTGGATTTAAAACACTTGGTTCAAGATTTTCAATAAGATCTTCATCTTCAAATCCATTGTTTACATTATAGCCGCTTAAAATATATTGTCCATTTTGATGAACAAGAGACATAGCTGCATGATAGACATCATCTGGACCTTCATACTAATCTTTATCACCATAAGAAAAGTCTCCAGGAACAAGACCAGATTTTACAACAAGAAATTGTTCTTCTTCACCATTTGTTACTTCTTCTTCATCATCAAGAGATTCCAAATAAGCTTCAGCTAGATCGTCCTCAGGATTTACTGCTACATGAATTGTTTCATGAACTTCAACATCTTTATTATTATCTGCTGCTGAGGCGGCAAGTTCTAGTGCGGCTTCTGCTTGATCATTCTCTGGTTCTGCTGTAACAGTTATATTTTCTTCTGCTTCAATATCAGGTTCTTCAGCAACATCTAAGGCAGGTTCTGCTACATTATCTTTAGTCTCTGCAGTAACGGTTATATTTTCAGTTACTTCAGTTGTTTCATCTTGTGCAGCTAATGATAAGGCGCCTTCAGCTTCTTCGTCTTCAGGTTCAGCATCTACTACAATAGTTTCTTCTTCAACAGGAGCAACGGCTGGAGTTAATTGATCATCATCTGTTTCAACTACATTTTTTCCAGCTACTGCTTCAACTGTAAAAATTTTATTATATTCATCTTTTTGCGCAGATAAATTTGCAATATCAGATAACAATAAATCTACTTCTGCACGAGTCGCAGCAAGAATTGTTTCTTCACTGGTTGAATCTTGTTTACCTAACCCATCAATAATTTTCTAAGCCTATTCTGCCGTATATCCAACATCTTTTAATTTTTGTCTTAATGTTTCTAACTACTCATATCCAACATCAGCCATTGACGTGCCAGATGCTAATTTAGATAAAATAGTATTACTATCTTGAATTGCTGATTTTAATGATTTATATGCTTCTGTCTAACTCTTTAAAGCATCTTCTGCTGTCTTTGCCGCGTTTGCTGTAAGAGTTTGTTTTAATGCAGCTTTTTCTTGTTCTGCAGCCAAAGCGTTAGCTTCGTCACCAACAGATCTATATTTGGCGATTAACTTATCATAATATTCAACAGCTTTTGTATAAACATACTCATCCCACTAAGTACTAGTCATAGTGGTATAATTTTTTAGCGCTTGACTATCTAAAGCCTATAATTTGCCTAATAATTCTCCACTTGCAGTACCAGATTGTCCCATAGCCTCTTTAAAAGCGCTAGAAGCAGTAGTAGCTTTTTTGACTGCGGCAGTATAATCATTATATGCCTAAGTGGAAGTTAAACCAGTTTTACTATCATCAATTATTGTTTGTGTTTCAGCTAACTCTCCTGCTAATTCATCACCATGCGTAAGAGTTTCATCTAAAGCTGTAACAACGCCAGTAGCTTCTTTAATAACTGTTTGAATAGCAGCAATTTTTTCAGCAACTTTTGAATCATCCCATTTCTCTAAACCAAGAGAACGGGCAAAGGCATCTCGCTCATCATCTGTGCCGTTAGCTTTTAAACTAGTATAAGTATCTACTTTTGCTTGATTAGATGTAATGACACTTTGTTTCTATGCGCGTATTTCTGTCAATTTAGAGTATAATGCTTCTCCAGATAAACCAGCAATATCACTCTCATCAATATAACCTTGACGTACTAAATCTTTAGCATAAGAATTTAATTCTTGATACCATTCATATAGTTTTTCTTGTACTTGCGGTAATTTCTTTTCTGCGTCTTCGATTGCTGCTTCATAGCCATCCATTTCAGCCTAAACCACAGAATCATATAAGTTTTGCCACATAATTTCACGGGTGCCTTGGTCAGTTTGCATAAACCGTAAAATTTCTTCATCGCTTTCAAATAGCCCACTATTTTTTAAAGTTTCAAAATCATCTGGGCCAAAAGATTTACCAGTCATTAAATCTTTATTTTCATCTAAAGCAGCACGTTTTTCCTAAGCAGCTTCAATAGCAACTCGATCTTGCGCTAATTTTTTTGCCTATTCATCAATTGTATATTTGCCATTTGTATCCATTACAATATCTGTTGGATTAATTTTTACCAATACTTCTGCTGTAATTGTATCATCTTCAAGCAAATCATCTAAAATCTATTGTGCTAATTCTTCTTTATTGCCAAGTTTTGGATTTACCTAAAGCTAAATTGCTGCAGCAGAACCACTTAATTGATTTAGAGCCTAATATTGCGCGCCAGCAGTAGAATAATTATCAAAACCACCGATATAAGATGCTAAATAATCACGGTCTTCTTGAGTTGTTGCACCAGTACTTTTAATTAGTTTAGCAACATCTCGAACAGTCATTTCTTCATCGGACAATAATCCAAAAGCATCAAATCCACCATTAGACCAAAGCTAATTAGCTAATCTCGCCTATTTTAATTGTTTCTAAGTTGAAGCCTACGTATCATATCCTGCTTCAATTAGTTCTGCAATGGCTCTAGAAGTATAAGAATCTTCTTCTTCTCTTGCTTCTCTAAAATCTTCACTATTCTATAATAATTCTAATAATGCCGCGCCATTACCTTTTCCATCTTCTACTTCAACTAACTAACCATGACTATCTATTCTATATCCATATTTTTCTATTTCGCTTTTATGTCTAGTTAAAGCATCTCTTTCGTCACTTGTAGTAGATTTACCTTGATTTAATTTATAGAAAGCTGAATATCCATCATTAAACACAGTATTAAAAAGATCATATCCAGCTTTTAATTGACCATATACTGGAATTAAATATTCCCAACGCAGCTTGCTAACATCACCGCTACCAATAGCATCAAAAGCACCAAGGGTGCCCTAATTAAGAACATCTCTTCCCCAGTCCCAAAAACTTCTACCATTTTGATGTTTAATTTTTTCAGAAGATAATTCCTATGAAGTTTGTAAATTTGATTCTGCCTCTGTGATTATATTAGCGCTTTCAGCCTATGCAGCTTTTGTCATCGCCGCAGCCAAACGAGTATAATTACCACTAAGAACATCAAGCATAGTCGCCTATACGCCATAGGCTGAACAAATTTCATTAATTTTGGTCAATTGTTCTTGATAAGTAAGACTAGTATCATGCATTATAGTTTGCAAATTTACCATATCATCATGTAATTTTGTAGCTTTTTCGCTTGTTTCTTCCATTGCTTTAGCTAAATCTTCTTCGCGAGTCTTCATCTCTTCTTCCCATTTAGCTTCATCAGATGCTGCATTTGCAATAAGCATAATAATACTTACAACAGCACTAACTAATAAAAGAATCCAACCAATAGGGTTACTGGCCATAAATTCTTTCATCGCGAGGCTAGCAGCTTTAATTGCACCAGCTAAACCAATATTTGCAATTGTCTAACCAATGGTCGCAGCAGTATCGGCAATACGATGTCCAATACCTGCAATCCAATGTGGTATAGCTTTTAGTTTTGTAGCAAGCTCTTTTTCTTGTGCAACTCTCAATAAATCAACCGCGGCTTTAGCACCATATGCAATACTTACAAAAGTACCAAGCACCGTTGTTAATTTTTGCCATCCACTAATTTTAGGGTCTTTTAATGTATTCCAAGCATTCTTAACAGCAGTAAAAGCTGCAGCCACCCGTGATACAGAAATTGCTACTGTTGTAAAAGTTTTAACTGCACTAGAAGCGCCTTTTAAATTTTCTTCAAATTTCTATTTCAGTCTCTCTAAATTAGACGAAGCTTCTTGTTCAACCTGCTCTGTTGTTTCTGGAATACCTTTTATATCTTCTAAAACTTTTTTAATAGTATTTTCACTTACACCAAAACCTGCTAAAATTTTAGTTAAATTATTTAAATCAGTTGCTCCATCTTGACCAGCAGTTTTTAAAGCTTCTTTTAAATCAGCTAAAAGACTATTAAGTTTTGTAATTTCTGCTTCAGCTTCTGCACCGCCAGAAGTTAATTTACTATAATCAATACCTTCTAATGCGGCCTTAAAAGCTTCAATTTGACTAGTGTCAAAAGCAGAGGAATTAGCCATATTTTCAATTTGCTGCTATACCATATTATATGTATCTGCGGCTTGGTTATCTCCAGTTGCCATTCCAACTGTCCAATCGCCGTTAGCAAATGTGGTGTTCATATCCTGCTAAATCTTTTTAACATTTTCTAATTCCTATTTTGCATTTTGCGCACTACGTACTAAAGCATCTACAGTTAAAGCTTTGCCTTTATCTTCCAGTCTACCATATGTATCAACTATATTTTCTGCAATTTTCTAAGCATTAGCTAACTAACCAGTATATTTTGAAAAATCTAATTCATTAGCAGTTGCTTTCCATCCTGCCTTATCAGCTTTGCCTAATTTATCCCAAGTTGGCTCCATATTATTTCTTTTTTGTTCTTGCGCTTGCATATGGCGAGCACGCTCATATACAATTGCATCAGTTGCTTTTGAAGCTTCTTTATCTTTTGCTAACTACTGTGCTTTTTCTTGCATTTGTGCTATTTCAACATAATACTTTTTATCCGCCTCTAAATTTTCTAATGTTTTTTGTGCAGTTCTTTCTTGCTCTTTAGTCAATTTACCTTGTTCTTCTGCCAATCTCTATTTGATAGACAAAATTTCCATATCATATTTTAATTCAATTTTACTTGAAGCAGTTAGGCCATCTTCTTTCATTAATTCGCTCATAGTTTCTTTCATATCTCTTAATTTTTGAGAATATTCATCAATTTCTTGAGTTCCGCTAAATAACTATTTAATATTATTCATACTTTCGCCAATTCTAGTAGAAAGAGTATCTATATGTGATGCGGCTATTTGACTTAAAATTAATAATATTACATTACCTGCACCACCTAAACTAGATGTTAAGCTTGTAACTAAATTTAAGATAGTTGTAAAAAAATTAGTCAATTGAGTCATGGCTTGATCATTAAATAATTGTTTATATAAATCTTCCATAGCTGCTCTTGCTCGTTTAGATGCTGCTTCCCAGCCCTAAGCATATATTTCTTGTTGTTCATTCAAAGCACCAGCAGCATTTGAACCAGTATAGTCTTTTAAATTCTTTTGATATTTATCAAAATTCTCAAAGAAAGCATTGATCTATGTATATTGACGTACACCACCAATAGTAGCAGCAAGAGCACTTTTTTGTGCCTTATCTAATGTCTACCATTTAGCACCAATTTCTTCGATTACGGTACCCATGTCACGTAATTCACCTGTTGCATCAAGAACGCTGATACCAATAGATTGAAGAGCCTTGGTATATTTTGTAAGATCAACACCATCTTCAAGTGTTTCTCCAAGTTTTAAATTACTAATTCTACCTAAAACAGTATTCCATGCAGTACCAATTGTTTCTGGTGCTTGACGAGTAACTGATGCTGCGGTAGCAACAATAGCAGACATTTGATCCATACTAATACCTACAGTATTAGCGGTGGCCGCGACTTTTTGCATAGCTCTCGCCATTTCTTCCATACTTGATGCAGTATTGGCACCCAATTTAGCCATAACATCAACAGCGTGTTCAAGTTGATCTTCACCCATTTGGAAAGAATTCCAAACAGCTGTTAACATTTGAGACATTTCTTGCGCGGATGCAGTAAATGCAACATTAGCTGCTTTTGTAGTAATTTCTGCTTTCTTTGCGGCTAATGCTGCGCTATCACCCTGTTGATAATAAATCAAAGATGCTTTTGCAAATTCATTAGTGGAAGTAGATAATGATTTAGCTGCCTAATTAGCCACTGTTGCAAATCGTGCCATTTCATCAGTGGAAGCACCTGTAACAATACGAATATCATTAAGAGTGCTATTCAAATTTTTTGCATAACTAATAGCTCCAGAAATTGTACTCATTAAACCATGAATTAAACTACTTGCTGCCTACCATTTAATAGTATTCATTAAAGTAGTTCCCATCATACTTAATGTACTACTCAATTGCTTAACTGGTGCTTGCGCAGATGAAATCGTATGAACTAAATTACTAAATGCTTTCTAACCATCTTCACCTGCGGCCAATAATGCTTTACTAAGTTGAGTTACATTTGTACCTGCAGACTGTAAACCTTGATTTAACTTAGTTAAATCTAATTTACCAGTATTAACATTCATCGCATTAGTTAATTCATGCTATAATGTACGTGCAGCTTCTGCCGCAGCATTTATTCTGGCATCATCAATTGAAAAATTGATTTTCTTTGTTTGTAAATCACGAAGTGACTTACTTAGTGCACTTAAAGAAGACTAAGCTGCTTTAGTATCTGCATTAACACCAAAAGTATATTGTGCAGTATAATTAGCCATCTTATGTAGTCACTCCTTTCACTCATAAAAAAAAGATGGGCATTATCCCATCTTTTCCATAATATCTTTTACTAAACCAATCTATGTAGGATCTTGCAATGCTTCTGTAATTTTTTCAACATCAATATTCGTCATATCATAAGATTCACGGCTAGATCTAATTTGTCCAGCGAATGATCTTAAATAATCTTTTGTTTCAATTACAGCATCATCTATCATATTAGTAATTGTAACATATTCATCGCTATCAATATTCTCTAATAATTGATCAAGATTATTGATTATAATACTATCATATGTTTTTTCAACATTAATCATCATATTTTCTGTAAAACTAATATTAGTATACCATTTAAGTAAACCTATTGTCGTATAAATATCTTGTCTTACTGGACTAAAAAGTCCATTTTCATCAAAAGCAGACTAAATTATATAAGTAATTAAATCAGCTTTATCTTTAACAGGAAGATATTGTTTTATAACAATGTCTTTATCTCCAAATTTTACAACTATATCATCTTTACTCTTAATAGGAGTAATAGATGTAAAACTAACTTTCGCCATAATCTGGCCTCCTTTATCTCATATCTATATATATAATAACAGAAAAATTATTTTCTGTCAAGCATTTCTAATGGATGCAACTTTAATACTTTTATCGTAACCAGCTGACTAAACCAGTTTTCCTGTTGCAAGTAACCCTTTCCAACCACCGGCAGATTTAATCTGGCGCATAAGAACTGTCTTGTTTAAAATGCTTGGATATACTTCTATACCACCGCCACGATCATCTGTTGATTTACCTGGTTTAGTAGGTTCATTCCAAGAAACTTCCATATAAAATCTATACTAAGTTAATAATTCAGTAGTCCATTCTAAACCAACTGGAGTAATTGTTGCAACGTTAATAGGATTGATAATATTAATTAAATATTTAGACAAAACATAAATAGGATAGTTTACAGCATAATTTGCATTCCAAGTTCTTTTTCTAGATCTATCATGCATTAGTGTAGTAATTTGATCTGCCAAAACTTGGCTATTCTACCAACGCTTATCATTATGACCACTTCTATATGTTTTTAACTGAAAACCAAAAACATTTTGATCAACATTCTATTTAGCAATTTCATTTAATAAAAATGTTCCTTGTGATACTTCTTCTGGAGGTGTTGTTTCTATATCAATCCAATCTTTTAATTCTGTAATTGTATTACCTGTAACAGTTGAACCATAAGCTAAGTCAGAGCGACCCCAGGTTTTTGTGCCCGTTGTTGCAGCAAATTCTTTATGGTTGGCTAACCATTGACTATATACTGTCGCGCTAGCTTGCTCTGGCGCATTTTTTAATCTCATCGCCTATTCTGCACTAACTGCTCTATCATACATAAATTTTTCAAATGTATAACCAGCTTGTTTCATATTAACCCACATTTTCCCGCCTTCACCGCGACTTCTATTATCATATAAATCTTTAAGATAAACACCATAATTTTTATCCTATTTTGCCTATGATGCAGTATATGTTCCACCATTTTTTAAAATATCTTCCATTCTTTGCAAAACATATGTATTAAATTCTTGTGATGCTTTAATTAAACTATCAATATATACCATATAAGTATCTTGTGAATTTTTTGCTACAGCTTTCTAAAAAGCAATTTGTTTCTATTCATAATAAGCAGTAGCAACTTGGTAATTTTTGTTAGTCTAATCAAGCATAGCTTTATATCCAGGATATCCAGCTAACATTTATATCACCTTTTTCTCAATAAAAAAAAATAAGGGAGATACTATTTCGTATCTCCCTTATTGTCATATCATATAAGTGATTATTCACCTTCAGCGAAACGCTTTGGAGGTTCCTTACCGGAATCTTCGTAGATATCGCCCTCAACACGAGCATTTTCATTTTCGCCAGAAACTGCACCACCATCATAAAGAGCCTTGTCTTCAACGATCTGGAGTGCTGCGATTACTTTCTTAGTCTTATCAAACTTAGTGTAATCTGGGAAAGCATCCATTGTGAAGTTGAAGGTAGAAGGATCACCGGTAGGAGCCATGGTGAATGTGAAGTTGGACTGAATCTTGCAGTTCGGAATTACGAATTCTGCAGGATAGTCTTCACCAGTACCCTGATCACGGAACAAGGTAGAAGCTTCAAGGTAGTAAGAACCACCGAACTTACCTGCTTCGATATCGATCTGTTTTACATACTGAGTACTCTTGACATAGTAATCAACATACATAAC
>JAEEGL010646468.1_pt1 | contig 15727 bp, 9 predicted proteins | sample 9134231 | NCBI WGS metagenome assembly JAEEGL01 (sample SAMN16246548, study PRJNA631951) | gut metagenome | biome: gut microbiome; feature: rumen; material: fiber-attached | host: Bos | place: Iran: Karaj | collected 2018-10
CATATATAAGCACTTTTATTTTCCTATCTTTTATATTATTAAATTTTTTTACTAAAAATAATAATATAATATTTTATTTAATATTTTTTTTGAATAATATTTTTATTAATGTTTTCCTATTATTTTCTTAATATCATATATTTGTTTTATTTAATAAAATCCCAATATCCAATTGATGATCTTGATTTATATGATTCAAACATTACTCTTATTCAATCTGATTATATAATTTCAAAAGATATAAATAATGAAAAAATTATTTTTGCTAATAATTCACAATATTCTTTTACAAAAGAGGGAAAAATTGAATATATTCAAGAATTTCAAAACACAAATAAATATTCTACTTTTTATTATGATTCAGAAAATAACATATTTTATTATGTTTGTACAGATGATTATTTAGTAATTGGAAGTAATAATGATTATTATGAGTATAATAATGAAAATATAGAAAAGAAACCCACTGAGAAATGTTCAATTACAAAAATAAATGATTCAGATTCTGATTTCTATTTTATTATTAGTGGTACAAAAGAAATAAATACTATTTTATCATTATATTTCATTAAATTAAATAAAAATTTAGAATTAGAAAAATATTTTTTTTATATAACAACTGAAGATTCTTTATCTTCAATTGAAAATGAATTTTCAACATGTCTTTCTTTATATCAAAATACTTTAATTTTATGTGTCTATAGAAATAATGTATTAATTGGAGGAGTAATTAATTCTTATTTTACAGATTTTATATCAAATGATTATATTCATGGTGAATATAATAAATTAATAAATTTTTTTTTTTTTTTATTTAATGATGAAACTACTATACTTATATCAAGAAATAATGGTACAAATAATTATTTTATAACAACTATTAAAATTCGAATTTCTGATTATAATTTACAAAAAAAAAATATAACATCATTTATAAGTGATTTAGATTTAAATAATATAGGAGTAGCAATTTATGACAAAGGACTTTATATAGGTACAATTAATAAAGAATATATTTATATTTATAACATAAATTTTGAAACAAATATGAAATATACTATAAAAATTGCAATTAATGATACTATTAATCAAATCTCATTAACATATTTTAATGATGGATATCTTGGAATTCTTTTTAATCAATTAACAGATCCAATAGATAATTATTATAATATTTCATATAGTATTATTCTTTATCCAGAACCAATAAATTGTAATCCAAAATCTTTTGTTGCATTTTCTAATGAAGAAATTAATATAGATATAAGTAATATTTTCCCTAAATATTCCAATGCTTATTTTGAAAATAATTTTTTTAATTTTACAATAATTGATTCAAATTTAACAGGAATTACATTAAATCATGGAAGTTATAAATTCCAAATAACTTATTTATATAATCAATCTAATACAATTTATTATATTGATGAAAAATGTTATATAATTTATCAAATTTGTAATGAAGCATGTGACTATTGTGATATATATAGTAATGATTCAAATAATACACTTTGTGTTAATTGTACAAAATCATATGCTCCTTTAATTAATGATTCATCTCAATGTGTAAAAAATAATAAAACCTTATCTTTATATTATTATTCTTCAATTGATGATACTTTTCATTTTTGTTATGAATTATGTTTATATTGTAATCAAGAAGGTAATTTATTAGATAATAATTGTGAAGTGTGTATAAATGAAAGTTATAGAGTTTCTTATATGAAAAAAGGACAATGTATATTTTGTGATATTGATAATAATAATTTATTTTATTATTCAAATGAAAATAGAATAATTTGTTTAGATGATTCAATAATAAAATGTCCTGAAAATTATCCTTATTTAATAAAAGATAATAATGAATGTACTTTATCTTGTCCATCATCATTTCCATTTTTATTAAATAATGAATGTTTAAATGAATGTCCAATTGAAAAAGGTTATATTGAATTTAATTCTAAATGTATTTGTAATTCAAATTATTTATATTATTATGATATAAATAATAATTTAATTTGTTTACTCGATAACAAATGTCCAAATAAATATCCTAATTTAAATACATTAACTGGTGAATGTCAAAAAAATGAAAAAGATATTATTTTCAATAATGAAACAATAGATGAATGTCCAATAAATACAAAACAAATTGATAAAGGAAATTATTATACTTGTTCTTGTATTAATCCATATTATATTATTAATGAAAAAATATATTGTAGTTCAACTTCATTATGTAATACAAATAAAAATGAATATATTTTATTAATTAAAGAAGAAAACTTATGTGTTAAGGAATGTAATACAAATTATCCAATTAAATTTGAAGATTATTGTTTAAATAAATGTCCAATGGGATATACAATTTATAATAATAAATGTATAATTATATCTGGATTTAATACAACAGAAAATATAGAAATAGAAATTTATGAAACATTTACAATAATGAAAGGAGAAACTTTCATTGCCCAAACATATGATACAAGTATTGAAAGTACAACAAATGCAAATTTATATGGAAATTTATCAACAATTGATTTTGGTGAATGTATTAATATATTAAAAAATAAAAATAATATTCCAACAGATGAAAATTTAATAATAATAAAAATAGATATTTATAGAGAAGATTCAGTAACAAATCAAGTTGAATATTTAATATTAACTCAAGATGGAATTAAATTAGATTTAAGTGTTTGTTCAGGAATTAATATTCAAATAGAAAATATAGTAAAAATCTCACCAGAAGAATTAGATTTAGAAAAAGCTTTAGAAGTATATGAATATGGATATGATATGTATAATTCAAAAGATTCTTTTTATAATAGTATATGTACAGTATTTACAAATGGAAATGGTACTGATGTTCCTTTAGAAAATAGAAAAAGTGATTATTATAAAAATATTTCTTTTTGTGAAAGTGGTTGTGAATACAATAGTTTTAATTTAAGTACTTTAAGAGTTAAATGTTCTTGTGAAATTAAAACTACTATTTCTATTAATGAAAATGATTTTTCTTTTCAATCTTTAAGTTCTGAATTTACTTCTATAATTTCTAATTCAAATATTAAAGTTTTTATTTGTTTTAAAAGTACTTTTAGTAAATATTTAATTTCAAATTATGCTTTTTGGATTATTTTAATATGTGTAATTATTGAAATTATATGTATGATTATGTATTGTTTAAAAAGATTTGATCCAATTTTTTTAAAAATTAAAAAAGCTAAAGAATTTTATGGTTTAGAAAAAATGTTTATAAAAGATGGTATGATAAATGAATATATTCAAGATAAAGACAATTTTTTTCAAAATAATGATAATAAAATTATTAATGATATATCAAAGAATGATAATTCAAAGAATAAAATTATTAATTCTCCTTTAAATCCTCCTAAAAATAAACAAAGTGAAAAAGTTATTTCTAAGTTAGTATTAACTGATAAAAGTAATAATGAATGTTTAGATAAAAATTTAGATACTCCAAAATCAAAAAAAATATCAAATAGTCCTTCTGAAAGAAAACATATTCATCATGATAAAAATTTAAAACATTATTTAGAAGAGAAATTTAGTGGAAATAAAGAATTTAATACTTTAAATTTAAAAAATTTAAATAGAAAATTAAAATTAGTAAATCAAAATAATAACAAGAAAAAAAAAAGAAAAAAAATTCATTTTTATGTAAAAGATAAACCAGGAACAGATTTAAATGGAAATGAAATTAAAATATATTCAAGTAGATTAAAAATTATGAAAACAAATAATTTTGATAAAGAAAGTTATAATTCAATAAAAACAAATAAAGAAAGTATTGGTGATGAACTTATAATTTATCCTCATACAGATGAACAATTAAATAGATTAGATTATTATCAATCATTAAATTATGATAAAAGAAAAAGTTTATCTATTTATATTGGATTTATTAAATATTCTCAATTAATAATTTTTACTTTTATTACTAATTCAGATTATAATTTAAAATATATCAAAGTTTGTTTATTTATTTTTAGTTTTATTGGTTTTTTTTTCTTTAATACTCTTTTTTTTTCTGATGAAACTATGGAAAAAATATATATAAGTAAAGGAAAATATCAATTTATTTATTCACTTCCTAAAACTATTTTTTCAAGTATTTGTTGTATTTTAATTAATACATTATTAAAATTCATTTCTTTATCAAATAAACAAATTATAAGATTAAGTAAGGAAAAAAATCCAAAAAAAGAAGAAAAAATTCTATTTGAAATAATCAAAAAGTTAAAAATCAAATTAATAATATTTTTTATTTTATTATTTTTCTTCTCTCTAATTGTTTGGTATTATGTTACTGCATTTTGTTCAGTATATATAAATACTCAAAAACATTTAATAACAAATACAATGTTAAGTTTTGGAGAAAGTATGCTTTATCCATTTGGAATTTGTTTAATAACTACAATTTTAAGGAAAATTTCTTTGAAATATAAATCAAGAATTATTTTTATAATAAGTAAAATATTTCAAAAATTATAAAAAAAATTAAAATAATTCATAATCAAGAAAAACATAATATTTATTTTGTAAAAAAAATTGAATTTTCTAATATTGATATTGTCATATTTATTGAAGTTTATAAATCATAATAAAACATTTATATATTTATTTTATTGTCATATTTTTCAATTATTTTAGAGTAATAATATTTTAATAATATAAAAATATATATAATTATTATATAAATTAACTTTTAAGACTTTAAAAATATCTCATTATATAAAAGTCAATTTATAATAAGCACAGATATTCTTAAAAACAATCTTAAAATATTTACCAGAATGAAAATATTATTTCAAAATTTTATTTTCTATTTTGAAATTCATCATTATCAAAAGCTTGAGTAAGTTTATTTTTCATTTCTTCAAGACGAATATTATTTTTAACTGAAATTTCAAAGTGATCCATTTTAAATTCTTTACATAATTCTTCTATTTTACTATTTACATTATTATTTAAATCACATTTATTCCCAATGAAAATAACATGACTTAAACTAATATTACTTACATTTTCTAATTCACTTTTTAAATAAGTTTCAAAAATATTTCTAGCAAAATCCATAGTACTTTCATTATTCATATCATAAAAAACTAAACAATAATCAAGTTGTCTTTTAGTTTCTTCTTTAATTGCTTTAATATCATTAATAATAGCAACATTTAAATGATAAGTCCTTTCACCATTTACTGCTTTAATAATAAATCTTTCATCTTCATCATCTTTAGTCGGAATATAATTTTCATTAAATTTATTATCTTTTATCTTATAAGCATAAGAAGTTTTACCAACATTTTTATCGCCTACTATTATTATATTTACTGATGTTCTATTTAAAAAAACTGACCTTCTTCCATGTGTCTTTTTAACGATTTTATTTCTTAATTTAACATTTAACATATTATCTCTTTGAGAATTACTAACTTGTTCTTTTTTTTCATTTGAATATACTGTTGATTTATCTATAAATGATTCATTTCTTCTTGTATGTTTTTCACTATTTAATACTAAATGTCTTTGATTTACTTCTTCTGCTGTTTGTCTTTTTTTTAAATTTTGAGTTATATTTTTTTCTTCTTTTCTTTCATCATTTTCTTCTTTATCATCTTTCTCTTCTTTTTCATCTTTTTCTTCTTCTGTATTTACTTTTATTACTTTTTTATTTTCTAAATCATTATTTTGTTCACAATTACATATTGGTATATTACCCATTTGTTTTTATATAATTGTTAATTTTAAAATTATACGAAAAAAAATATTTTGAATCTTATAATTAATTCTTATTAATATTATATTATTTACAAAATAAAAATATTTTCTTTTTGTTTTTTTATTGAAACAATAATTATAAAATATAAATATACATCAAAGAAAAAAGTTTTTAAATATAAGATAAATTTTCTTTCAATTAATTTTTATTTTATTTTAATTTTATTTTATTTTTATTTATATTTTTAATTACATTGTAAAAAATAAAAAAATGATAAAAAAAAAATAACAGAATAAAAAAAAAATTAAAAATAAAAAAATGGCAGAGAAAGTTGGAAAAGAAGGAAAAGTAATAGATGTAGTATCTCAAGATAAAGATTGGAGAGGAGTAATAGAAAATGAATTAAGATGTCAAGAAAATTGGCAAAAAGATTGGGGTTTTTTAGCAGATAATTCAATAACAGAAAATCCAAAAAGTAAAGATGAAAGAATTCAAGCTTTAGAAGAAAAATTAAAATCTATGAGTGATGTTAAAATAGATAGTGTTAGTAAAATGCAATATTTAGGACCTTCTTATGATATTTTAGAAACTCAATATAATAAAAGAAAAACTACTGAATTAATGCCACAAACTAGAAGACCTCAAAAAATATCTAAAGCTTATGCTTTCTTAAAAGCACAAGGTGTAATTAGTGATGAAAAATAAAAAAAAATTTTAATACAAAAAAAAAAATTTTTTTTTTTAGTATTTGATTATTTATATTTTTTTTTCCAATTTTTTTTTTTTTTAAACAAATTTATTATTATTATTACATTTTTTTATTCAGAATTTTAAATTTATAATATATTTAAAAATATTAAAATGGGAAATAAAAATCAAAATATACAATCAGATTTCTATAATTATAACAGTATAATAAAATATAATTAATAAAATATAGTAACAAAAGAATGTTTTGAACATGAGAATATAATAGGTAAAGGTGGATTTGGGAAAGTATGGAGAGTAAAAGTGAAAAAATATAATAAAGAATTTGCAATGAAAGAAATGTTAAAAAAAAAAATATTAGATAAAAGAAGTGAAAAAGGTGTAATATATGAAAGAGATCTTCTTCAAAAAATGCATCATACATTCATAGTAAATATGTATTTCTCATTCCAAGATACAGACTACTTATATTTAGTAATGGATTTATTAACAGGAGGAGATTTAAGATATTACTATTGTAAACATTTACGTTTCAATGAAGAAGAATCTAAATTTATAATAGCTTGTTTAATTTTAGGTTTAGAATATATACATGCAAATAATATTATTCATAGAGATTTAAAACCAGAAAATTTAGTATTTGATTCAAATGGTTATATTAGAATTACAGATTTTGGTATTGCTAAAATTACAAAGGAAGTTTCTGATAAAGACTCAAGTGGTACACCTGGTTATATGGCTCCTGAAGTTATGCTTGGTCATCCTTATAATCAATGTGTAGATTATTTTGCTTTAGGTGTTATTGCTTATGAATTAATGTTAAGTAAAAGACCTTATTATGGTAAAAATAGGAAAGAAATTAAAGAAAAAATTTTGGCTTCTCAAGTACAAATTAAAAGAAAAGATATACCTAAAGGATGGTCTATTGAAGGTGCTGATTTTATTAATAAATTAATTCAAAGGAAAAGTAAAGATAGATTAGGTTATCATGGTATTCATGAGATTAAAAATCATCCTTGGTTTAAATATTATAATTGGAAGAATATTTATTTACAGAAAGAGAAAGCTCCTTTTGTTCCTCCTTCTAATGAAGATAATTATGATTCTAAATATTGTTGTGGTCCTGAAATTTGTGGTTTAGCTACTAAGGAAAGGTATAAGAAAATTGTTTGTGGTCCTAATTATAAAACTGCTTTTAATAATTATGCTTATTTTAATAGATTTTATTTAAAAGATAATAATACTGAAAATGAATATTATAATCCACATCTTATTTATGATGAATTAGAAAAAAAAGAACAATTAGCTTTTGGTTTAAATAATAATAAAAAAAATGAAAATTCGAGAAATTTAAAAGATAAGTATTTAAAAAGAGGATTAAGTGCTGATCCTGCTCAAATTAAAAAAATGACTCAGAAAAATAATCATACCATGAAAAAAACAATATCAGACTTTTTTAAATCAAATAATAATAATAATAATCCAATTGTTATAAATGATAATAACAATAATAACAATAATAATATTATTAATAATAATGTTATTAATAATAATAATAATGGAAATCCAAGTCTAAGTCCAGATTCGATAAATAATAAAAATAATATAAATAAAATTCCAATAAATATACCTCAAATAAGAAGTAGAAATCCATCAAAAGGTTTTCTTGATGTGTTTAAACCACATAAAAAATATAAATCATTAGGACTAAAATTTTCACATGAATTTTAGTTTGTGGGAACTTTATATAAAGAACTCTATTTAACTTTTGTATATTATATAATAAGTTATTTTTTATTAATTTTAAAAATTGATAAATAATAAAAAAATATGAGTTTTTCAAGAGCAGGGATTAAATTAAGAAATAAAAAATTAAACTTAAATAAAATTTATGAAAAAGATAAAAATGTAATTCATATTTTACATAAAAATAAATGTTCAAGAAATAAAATGCTATTATTAGAAAGTAGAGAAATTTTTCAAACTTTAAAGAATTTAAAAACTCATTTTCTATTTGGAAAAACTCCATCAATTAAACAAATTAAAGAAGAAAATGACATATTTAAAAAAGATTATAATGCAGTTTTAAATAATATAAATAATGAGAAAATAAAAAAATTAGATTTAGATGATTTAATATTAAAATATAAAGAAAAAGGATATAAAATACCAAAAATAAATTTATCAAATGATATATTTAATACAAGTAGTTTAATAGAAGGAAATACTGAAAGACTAATTAGATATATGATAAATTCATCAAATGATTATCATGGTAAAATTATTTCAGTTAAAGAAAATGAAAAAAAAGTGTTGTATTATTTATATAAATTAAATAAATTAATTGATGATAAATTACATAAACAAAATTTTTTAGAAGATTTTAGAACAGAAATTAATCAATCATTATCAAAAAATAATAATCAAAATCAATTTAATATAGATACTGAAGAAAATGAAACAGATTTATTAAATCAAATTAAAAATTTATTAAATTTAATAAATGAAGCAAATAAAGAATTTAAAATAAATAAAACTAAATTTTTAAAATCAAAAACTAAAAAATTTTCAGGATTATTAAATAAAACAAATAATAAAAAAAATAATTCAAGTAAAAGTTTACCAAGAAAAATAAACTCTTTTTCAAATTTACAATTTCAAAATAATCTAAATAATAAATTATTTACTTTTAGTTCTGAAAATCTTTTAAAAAAAAAAACAGAAAATATAAAAAATTTAAAATTATATCCTCCAGTTTTAAAAAATTCAATTTCAGATTTGTTTAAAAATAAAAAGAAAAGAAAAATAAAAAATGTTGTTTTAAGTCCCCAAATAAATAATTGTTTTAAAAAAGAATCAAGTTTTAATCATAGTAATAATTTATTTCATTCAAGAACTTCTTCTCATTCTACTTTATTTACAAATAGAAATAATAATAATGATATAAAATATAATGATGATAATTATGAAGATTTATTAGAAATGGCTTTTAATAATCTATTATGTGGTAAAAATAAAGAAACTATTAAATGTCTTAAAAAGTGTTTACAAAAAATTAAAAATTATTCAAATGAAGAATTAGAAAATATTTGGAAGACTGGTTCTAATGAAAATCTTTTAACAAATGTTGGAAAAATTAAAGATATTATTAATAAAGGGAAAATTCAAGAAAAAACTGAAAAAATATATTTAAGTAATGAAGTTATTCAAAGAATTAAACCAAAATTAAAAAATATAATTGAAAATGAAAAAAAAATAAACAATTTTGAAAAAGAATATGTGAAAAGTTTGATAATTAATCAATAATTATAAAATATTAAATAGAGTTATTTATTATATAAGCTTATAATTAAAAATTTTTATATTATATAGGAAAATTATATAAATAAATATCTATTATATTTTTTTAATATTTATTTAAATTAATTTTCTTCTTCTTTCATTCTTTCTAATTGATTTTCTTTAAATCTATCAATTATTCTTTGAGCAATTATTTGTTTTCTTTTTGAAATATCAATATATTTTAAAACAGAAGACATTAATTTTGAATTTATAATTGATTCTTGATTTTTTGATTTATTTTTATTGCTTCCATTTGAATTATTATTGTTTTCATTAATATCATCTGAAAAAAAATGATTTTGAGTACTGAGTGCATTATTTATTCTTTTTATTTTTAAATTATCAGAAAAAATTAATTTTTTTTGTCTTTTAATATATCTTTCAACATCATCTTCTTTTTCTTTATTATATTCTTTTTTTTTTATTTTAACATTTTCTTCAAATTTATTAAGTAATTTTGTATCATTTTCTATTTTATCAATAAAATTTTGTGAAAATGTAATTAAAGATGAAGTATTATATCTAGCAAGATCTAAATAAATATTTAAATTAATATAATCTTTAATTGAAAATTTATATCCATCAATTTTCTTTTTTAACACTTTAAAAACTTCTGAACATCCTATAAAATAATTAGAAACATTAATTAAAAATTTATAATTCAAATTTAAACAATCTTTCTCACTTTTGTAATGTTTTTTAATTTCTTCTTCAAAATCAGGAATTGGAATATAAAGAATTTGTTCTAAAGAATCATAAAATTTACTTAATAAAATAGGAATAATTTTAACAATAATAAAACAAGTTTCTTCAATATTAATATTAAATTCTGCTTTTAAAATTCCATCTAAATTATCAAATGTTTTTAAAAAAATTCCATTATACATATATTTTGTTTTAAAATATGAAAGATTATCTAATAATAAATTTATTTTATCTGATATATTTGCCATTTGAATATTTATATCATGTATTTTATACATTGAATTTTTTATAAAACTAGGAGTATGATATATACTATATGTTTTTTTTAGAATATCTTTTTCTGATATATTAAATTTTCTCTCATGAAATAATTTATTATTATGATTTATAGAAATATTACTTTTATTTAAAGGCATACATGTAAAATGTGAATTTGTTGATATTGTTGAAAGAGATATTATTGGAATTTTTGATATATTATATTCTTTATTATTAATAGTTGCAAATTTTTTTTCATTTTGTATATCTTCTTCATTTTCATTTTTTGTTTCATCATTTTTTCCTCTTATTTCTTCATTTTTTGATAATTTTAAATTTTCTTTACTTAAATTTTTAAGATATAAATAATTAGAAGAATTTTTTTTTAATAAATATCTTGTAATATCTACTCTTTTTTTAATTTTATCAATATCATTACACATTCTTTCAAAAAGTGTCATTTTTGAACTATTTTTTTCTTTTTTTTTATTTATATGTAATAATCTACCTGTTTTATTATCAATATTTAATTTAGAAAATTTTTTAATATTAATATTCCTTTGACTATGATTTTTATTTTTACTTTTTAAAACTATATTATTTATAGAATTTAAAAAGTTTCTTGTAGTATTATTAAAACTATTATTTGTTCTTTCATTATGAATCATTCTCTTTGTATTTATCATATTACTAATTTTTTTTATTATATTTTTTCCTTTTTTTTGAATATTTTTATTATTATTTAAAAGATTTTTTGATAATTGATCAAAATTATAATCTCTTTGAGATATTGATTTTTTTAATATATTTTCATTTTCATTTTTTTCAATATCAATTTTCTTAATTTTTATTAAGCTATCCATAAATTTTATTAATTTAATATTAAAAAAAAAATTAAAAAAATGACATTTAAATCAATAATAATATTGAATTTTTAATGAATGATAAAACAAATAAAAAATAATTTTTCTATTTTAAATTTTTATAAATCAAATCATAAATATTAATAAATATCAAGGAAAGTTCTCAAAAAATTCAATATATTTTTGAGATTTTTCAATATATTCTTCTATATACATTGTATTTTCTTTTTGTTCTACTAATTTTTTAATCGAATTTTGAAATTCTTCAGAAGTAAAATATTCATTTAAAATATCTTTATAAGTTAAACAACTTATAGCACTAAATCCAGATTTTTTTGAAATATCAGGATTATCATCAAGATATTTTAACACTTTCATATTTTTTTCAAATTTAGAGTGGTCTATTTTTTTTTGTTTAGAATCATTTAATTCTTCTGAAAAATCTTTTTCTAGAATTTCTCGATATTTCAAATTTAAAACTTGATTATTTTTTGCTCTTGAAATATTACTTACAAAACTTTGAGGAAGTAAATCAAAAAATTCATTTGAACCTGATTGTTTTAAATTTTCATTAATTATATTTTTTAAAGTTTTATGAAATCTTGCTTTTATTTTTTTTCTTATATCATCAGGTTTAAATTTTCTTTGTTTTCTTTTTCTTCCTTTTTTTCTTGAATCATTATTACTTATTTCATTATTATTATTGTTATTATTCTTCACATTAAAATATATAGTATTATGTTGAATATTACAAATAGAAGTTAATATTATAACATTATTTGAATTATGATTAAACTGTGAAAAAAAATTTGAATAACCTTCTTTAAATAATCTATTTTTAGATTTAGTGAATATATTTTTTTTTTTTAAGAATGAGTTTTTTTCAAAAAAAATATTATTGCTTTTTTCATTTAAGAGTTGTTCACATTTTAAATTGAGATTAAATTTAATTTTTTTTTCATCATATCCATATTTAGGATTTTCAATAATACAAATTGGATCATTATTAGGAATTACTTTAACATTTTTATTAATTTTTATTGGAGTTATTGTTGATTTCTCATAATCAAAATATAAATTCATATCTTTCTCAATTGGTTCATATTTTGAAACATCAAATACTTTAAAAAATGTTTGTTCAAAATTTTTTGAAGATTCATCTTCATTAAATATTTCATCTTCAATTGAATTTATAGAAGGAATTGAAAAAGAAGCAGGAAACATAAAAAAATCATTTTCATTTTCATTTCCATAATCATAATCAAACATAATCTAAATTTAATTTAATTTTATAAATCCTAAATATGATAAAATATATAGATTAATTAAAATTAATTTGTTGTAGTTATGATGGTTTTGAAAATCAAAATAAATAATAATAAACATAATTATTAATTTAATAATAAATAGTATTTTTATTAATCTAATAAAGTTGATTATGTTTATTAAATTATATATCAGACTTTTGTTAAAAAATTTATTTTTAAAGGATAATTTTTATTCTTTTTATTTAAATTAAATTATATTTTTTTTGAGTAAAACAAAAAAAGGAAATTATTATTCAAATATAATTTAAATGGAGGAAATATTTATAGAAAAAAAAAACATAAATAAGAAAAATAAACTTTTTGATATACATAAAGATTTAAATGTAATAAGAATAAATCTTAAAGAAATATTTAATGAATCAAAAAACAAAATAAATAGGAAAAACAAGAAAGATATAAATAATTCAATTACAGAATCAGATTCTGATATTGAAGAACAAAATATAAATTTAATTAAAAATAATAAAAATGTTTCAAATAAAAATAAAAATAAGCATAATTTATCTAAGATAGAAAAAATATTATTAATTAAAGGAATTTATAAATATAAAAACAACTTGAAAAAAATTAAAAAATATATGATTAATAAACCAATTTCTCATTTAAGAATAGGTGCTCAGAAATTTTTTAAAAGAATAAAGAGAATTGTAAAAGATTCAAAAGATGAAAATTTTATTAAATCAAAAGTTGAATTATTATTAAAAAGAGAGTTAAAAAAAAATTATGAACCATCAAATTTACCAAATTTTATTTTATTTTTAATAGAAAATGTTTTATCAATTAATAAAAAAAAAAAGAAAAATAAAAAGGATAAATTAGAAAAAATAAATAAAAATGAAATAAATAATGAGTTAACAACAGCAACAACAAAAAAATCAAATGAAATATTAACTAAAATAAATAATAATGCAGTAAATAAAAGTGATTATTCAAATTCTTTAATGAATAAAACATTATTTTTAAATGAAAATGATAATTATCTAAATTCAATAAATATGAAAAATGAAAATAATATTGTAAATAATAATAATAGTAAAGATAATAATGGTAATGATAATATAGTTTTACATTCAATTAATATAAATAATCCTTTAAAAAAGGAAAAATTATTGATTGATGAATTAACAATTCAAAATGATATTTTTAATTTTGGTGATTCAATTATTAATCAATCATTATTTTATCCAGAAAATGATATTTTAGATAATCAAATTTTAAAACTGAATGATTCAAACATTTTAATTGATGAATTTTTTAAATAAAGAAATAATATAATATTATATATTATATAACATTTAACAATATAAATAAACACCAAAAATAATAAAATAATCAATTAAAAAAAATTTTTATAAAAAAAAAGAAACAAAAACAAAAAATAAAAAAAAAAATAAAACAAAAAAATTAAAAAAAAATAATAAAATAAAATGATATTATAAAATATAAGCGAAATAAATAAATCAATAACATATATAAATGTCAACAGAACTCCAATTCTCAGCAATCAAAGATGAACTTAATAATCTTTGTGATGGTGTAATCAAAAAATACTTAGAAGGAAAAAATTATGATCAAAAAGAAGCACAAAGCTGGTGTAATCAAATTTCTGATGAAATCATCAAAACACTTCATTCTCAACAAAGAGGATTTAAATTTATTTGTAATGGAACAATCTTTCAAAAAGGAGATGCTTCTCTTCATTTTAGTTCAACTTGTTTATGGAATCCTAATACTGATGGTTCTATTACAGTTAAATATGAAAATGAACAAATGCATTGCTTCATTTGCTTGTTTGGAATTGCTCCATAAAATATTACTTTTTTAACATAATTTAATAAACTTTCTTTTAATTTAAGAAAATTTATTTAATCTGAGAATATGTAAAAATTTTTTTTTTTTTTTGTTATTTATTTGGATTTTTATAATTGTATTTAGATTTTTAATATTTTTTTATTTTAATTTTTTAAATTTTAAATTGTGTTTTTTTTTTTCTGTTGTTTTAAAAAGGCAATAAAACGAATATTTTTATTTTTTTTATGTTATCATATCATATAATGTATGAGTAATTATGATAATGATAATATTAAATAAATAAAAATCTAAAAATGTAGAATTATTAGGTTTAAATTTTTAATAAATAATTCAATAAATTTAAAGTAAAAATATTCAATCATTTATTGAAATAATTAAATCTTTTAAAAATACCTTCAATTTAAAAAGAAATATAAATATAAATATATTAATATTAAAATTATAATTCTTTACTAATACTTCACATTTTCCTTTAACACAAAAATGTTTCAAAATTCTTTTCATTTAATATTCAACTATAAATAATATAAAATTCTTTTCCTTCTATAAAAAATTTTTCATAATATCATTAAAAGTTTTATTTTGAATTCATCACTTATTGCAAAAGTAATATGAGAAATAATAATAACTAATTTTTTATTTGTTTTTAATATAATTACTATTTAAGTTCTTTTTCCTTTTTTTTTTAATTATTATTACTGTCTCAAGTTTTATATTCATTTTTTCCTTTATTAAATTGTTCCTTTTATTTTTTTATCAATTCTTAATCTTTTAATTTTTTTGTTCTAATAATAAATTATATATTTATTTTCTTTTTTATTATTTTTAATATCATTATATAAATAATTATTCCTTTGAAATTTTTTTATCATTTGGAGATTTTCATTAAAAACTTCACTATATTTTATACTAAATTAACAAATTCATTATTATTTTTTTCAGAAAACCTAATTACTAAA
>JAEEGL012694348.1_pt1 | contig 15727 bp, 8 predicted proteins | sample 9134231 | NCBI WGS metagenome assembly JAEEGL01 (sample SAMN16246548, study PRJNA631951) | gut metagenome | biome: gut microbiome; feature: rumen; material: fiber-attached | host: Bos | place: Iran: Karaj | collected 2018-10
CCATGAAGACATCACCTTTATTGTTTTTTTTCCTGATTCTGCCTTTTTTTGCAGTTGCACAGGAAGTCCTGCCATTGGGCGGAAAAGACACGACAGTTGTCAGGAAAGACACCGTTGTGCCACAAACCTTTGAATTCGTGCAGCGTGGAGATCGTGCGCTTTTCCTTGATGTTTACAAACCTGTTCAGTCGCGGCGAGACTCAGCCTGCGTGGTCTATCTTTTTGGAGGCGGTTTCGTCGAGGGAGAACGCAACAACGAGGGCACCCGTGCTGTGTGCCAGGCGTTGGTGCGCAGTGGCTATACAGTGGTGGCAATAGACTACCGTCTTCACATCAAGGAAGTAAACTTCGACACAGTGTCGCTTTTAGGCACTCAGAGAGTATTCCGCGATGCGATAAATATGGCTGCCGAGGATGCCGCTGCTGCGGTGGGTTATGTCTGCAGGCATGCCGGCGAGTGGGGAGTGTCTGAAAAACGCATTGTCCTTGTCGGCTCGTCGGCCGGTGCTATCGGGGCTTTGCAGCTCGACTACTGCCGTGCCAATGCCTTGCCGCCTGCTGCCGAACTTCCGAAGGAGTTTGTGCCTGCCGCAGTTGTTGCCTATTCGGGTGCGATATATGCCGAGGGGGGCAAGCCGCGATACAAAACTCCACCTGCGCCGACATTCTTTCTGCATGGGACGGAAGACCGCATTGTGAACTACAAGAAGTTTCCTCCAATTCTGCGCAACGGGCTCTATGGCCCGAAAAAACTGCAGCGCATTTTCCGCCGGAACAATTATCCTCATTGGATATTCCGTTTTGAAGGCATAGGGCACGAGGTGGCTACGCTGCCTATATACATGATACCCGAATTCAATGCCTTTGTCAATGCCACGCTTGGTGGAAGGCTGATGTTCTACGACTGCACTGTACGTGACAGCCGTGTGCAGCCCACGAAATGGAGCAAAATGGGTGTGTTCGACCTCTATAGGCGATGATAGCTCCGCAACAGGTCACAGCCTGTCGCTCGTACCATTAAACAACTAATTACCGTTAAGTATTACCTTGGTGTTGCCGTGGACTATGCCGAGGTTGCCGCCGCCGTAAACATTGCCGTGGACTTTGGTGTGGTCCTTGACGGTGACTTGGGTGTTGTGGTTGACTGCGGATTGTTCACCACCTCCGAAGACACTGCCAAGAACCGTGGAGTTGCCCATTATGGTAAGGATGGCGTCGTTTTCCACAGTCCCGAGGGTCGTGAGGTCTTCTCTTGTATAGAGAGTTTTTGTTGTGGTATTTATGGCATTGGATGTGGCGTTGACGGTTGCTCCGTGTTCCCACGAGAATTCGAGGGTGTCGGGCCATTCGGGTTCAAAGAAGGCACCGAGGTTTTCGTCGTACGAGGGTTCCTTGTTAAACCCCGCCAGACTCATCACTACGACCTTGGGCAGTGTGGCAGAGTAGCCGGCTCCATAGACGGAACCGTGGACGGTGGTATTGTCGAGGGTGGAGTTGACCGAGCCGTTGACCTTGCCGAGGTTGCCGCCGCCGTAGAAGTTGCTCAGCACTGTGAAGTCTGTGAGTGTGGATGTGACGTTATAGGTATTGGACAACGAGAAGGAGACATATTCTATCCACAGTCGGGCGACGTTTTTTGTGTTGTCCGACAGGGGAAGGAATTGGTAGTCTATCTGGGTCGAGACTCCTCCGAAAGAGGAGTTATAATCTTGTAGGTATTCTTCACTTATCCATTGGTTCCAATCAATGTTGATTATGCTGTTTTTGTTGTATGGAGCACGGCGACTGTAGGAGTTTCCTCCATATCCGGCTCCGAAGTATTTGCCAAAGGTGCAGTTTGCAGCGTCGGTTTTTACCATGCGGTTGCTATTCATGTCTCCGAACTTGGGTCCACCGCAGAATTGTGTTACGTAACTGTTGCTGATTTTCGTCAGGATGTTGCCCTCGACGGGATGTGCGGCATTGATGCCCCCACCATAGAATTCGTCAATGTCGGCATTGTCAATAATCCAGGTGATGTTGCCATTCTCGTGAGTCGAGGCATTTCCGATGCCTTCCATGCCTGCGCCGGCGACTATACCGAACCGTCCGCCATTGATGTAACACTCTGCATTGTCGTTATAGTTGTTCACGTCGCCCCTGTACAGGCCTGTGAGGTAGAATTTGTCGAAATCGCCTCCGGTGACGGATACCGGTGGGTGTTTGGAGACGTAGGTCTAGTCTTGGTGTGTACCTCGATGGAACTCCTTGAACCATACGTTTCCTCCCACGTGGAAATATGTGGTATTGTTGCTCACACCGTTGCTCTGTCCGCTGACCCATTGCTCAAAAACTCCACCCTGTATTATGTAGGGCGTTGCGGCACGTGTCACGCCGCTCTTGTTGTAGTCGTATTCGAACTGTGTGACGCGGAACAATGAGGTGTTGGTGGCTTCAAACCAACCCAGGGGTTCCATGATGCCGAAGTTGTATGAACCGTTTCCGCCTGTTGTTTTCTGGGCCATACCGAGTCCGGGGACGGTTATGAAGTCCATGCGTACGGGGTGCAGGGAGTTGCGCCCGTTGAAACGGAGTATGTAACAGTTGTCGGGTTCATTGTCGAAATCGAGGTCGGCCGACATGATTGTGTAAGGCTTTGCACCGTTGGTGGAGGAAAGGCTGATACTGTGGCAGTTTCCAACCAAAACAATAGCATAGTCGTAAACACTGTTTGCTGCGTCGGTGTTGAGCGCATCAACGGCATTGCGCATTTCGGTATAGACCTTCTGTGAGTTGCCGTTGATGTTGTAGTTCTGCCCATTTGTGTATCGTGCGGAGGTGCCACCTGCTTTTGACGTGTGAGGGTTGCTCATGGTAACGTCGTAAACCACATCTGGGTAGGCGTCGCTGGCGTAGGCGGCTTTGCCCCAGTAGGGTTCAATCGTAATACCAGTCACCCCCTCTGGCACATCCCAGTAGGCACCTTGGTTGAACACGCGGTGCGAGGTGCTGTACAGGTCTTTGTCGGTGCAGTTTCGGTCGGCAAAGTTGTAGGGTGTCGACGATATTTCGCCCGATCCATCGAAAACAACTTCGTCTCCTTCGCTGTATGTCCCAGTGGCTGGGGTATTTGTGGTTATCGCCACAATTTTCCATCCGGTAACGACACGGTTGTCAGTATAGTTCTTTGTGCCGTAGTCGTTATAGTAAGGTAGCTGTACCTTGTAGTAGTTGAAGTTGAAATGTGCTGTATCTTTGTCGGTGATATTGAGGTAAATGGTTGTCGTTGTCAGTCCCGATTTCAGCGCAGCTCCCGACGGAGCACCGAAGGGGGCTGTACCCTGCGTGCCCATTTGGATTGTGACTGAAAGTGTCCCGAGCTTGCCACCATTGTTGCGCGGCTGGCCTTCGGTGGCGTTCTCGGCGTCTATGTTTACTATTGAAGGATATTTTCCCGGAGTCTTGAGAATGGGGTAGGGGGTGGTAGTACCCGTCTGGCTGGGTTCGAGCACCCATTTCATCATTTCGTCTTTGTGGTCAATGTTGTCCGTTGCCCACCATGCAGCGAGGGCGCGGTTGCTGTTCAGAATGTGGCGGAAAAACTCAAAACGTCGCAGGAAACGCGTCTCGGCGGCGAGGGCACAGTTATACACATCTATTTGACCTTCATACACATAGTCGGACTCGGCGCGGAAATAGTTGAAATTGCCCACTCCCGAATTGTCGGCATCGTTGCTGATTATATGTCCGTTGTAAACGGGTGCCTTGGAAGTTCCACCTCTTATCTCTCCGTAGAATATGCAGTTCATGACCATGGTCTTGAGGTTGTTCGAGTTTGTTTCCACACTGTTGTGTCCAACAATGCCGCCTACTTCGGTGCCGCCGGTAATGTCGGCATAACTGAAACAGTTTATCACGCGCGAGCTGCCCGTAAGAAGTCCCACGATGCCTCCCACATAGTTGCTTCCCCCAATAGTGCTGCTGCACGTTGCCAAACTTCCGTCGGCGTTCAATGAGCTGCCAGTCGCAAGGACGCCGCAATTATATATACGGCTTTCGCCCCTGGCCACATTGCAGAACGCACCGGTGTTGGTGCCCCCTGCAATGGATACGTTGTCAAGAAACAAGTTTTTGATGACCGCACCGTCGGCATAGTCAACTAGGGCATGTTGCAGGCCGCTCAAAGAGATACCCTGACCGTCGATGGTGCCGCAAAAGGGTTCTGCGGCACTGCCTATGGAACCCTGGGACTCGAAATCCTCTGCCAGGAGGAAGTTTCCATACATGTTGTCTATCTCGTTTGAGGAATGGACTGTTATGGCGAGGCCGTAATAGGCGTGGTATGAGTTTATGAAACCCGTTTGTGTGGCGACGGCCATTATGACAGTCGAGTTCCCCAGGGGAAACGGAGCGGAGTATATTGTTCTGCTTGTAGATGTTTCGGGGTCGGTGCCGTCGGTGGTATAGTAAATTGTGGCGCCCATCGTGGCACAGCTTATGCTCACTGTTCCGTTCGAGACAGAGATGACAGGTTTCTTGCATTTCTGTATTTCGAAGACCGCCAAAGGCGAAACTGCGCCGTCGGCATCCTGTGCAAAGGCCTTGATAACCTCGATTCCTGCCTGCAGTGACAGTGTGACAGGCGGTGTCGCCGAGCTCGACGACTCTGGGATGGGATATTCGCCGTCGAAGGAGTAATAGAGCGTTGTTCCGCTCTCTGCGGTTATTGTTATGGTGCCGTTGCCGTTGTTAGTAATTATGGGTGCGGACACCAGGGGTTCCAGATAGAGTTTGGAGTTTGCGTCGGTGGTGCTATTGTATATACCCACGATTCCCGCGGTGTTCTCGTATCCCGTTGGTCCGCCAGTCTTGCCTGGTTCGCCAACGAACGAATGTTTGTTGCCACCGTTCACATTCAGATAGTAGCCAGGTGCCACTTTTGGGGAGATCAGAAGTGAACCGTTGTTTTCAATTATGGCGTAGAGGGCATTGTTGTCCGGTGCCGAGGTTGATTCTATGTGGAGACGTATTCGGTTATCTCCTGCATTAGACACTTTGCCATTGAATATCAGGTATTTGTTGTCTTTCTTCCGCTTGATGTAGTAGTAGTTGGATGAGGAATGCTTTTTGATTTCCCATACTGCTTCCGTGGCGTCGTATTGCCCGTCGCGGCAGGTGTAGGTGGTGAGGAAGGGTTGTCCGTTGTCGGTGGGGGTGAAGTTGTTCACGGCCTGGTAGAAGATCCATCCCTGGGTGGGACAGAGGTAGTAGTTCGTAGTGGTGTTGGATGAGTTGTAATTGGGTCCGGCTATGTAGTAGGTGCCGCTGTAGTCGGTCTGGCCGGTTGCAACCACGGAAACCAGCACCAAGGCGGAAAAAAAGAGAAATTTCAGTACTCCGCGGGTCGCAAAAAAACGTTTGGTGTCAGTAGCTGATATATGCAAGGTGTTATTAACCATTGGTTTGTATATTTGTTCGTCATTATCTAAAATGATTAAGTAATTTATAATATAAAAATGCAAAAATACAATATTTTTTTAAAATGACGTTAAATGTAAAACAACTAGACGATTAAACAATAAACGATTAAACTGTTAAACCAATAAAACAACACTCCTAACCATGATGGAAATAATGTCACCCGTTGGGTCGTATGAAAGCCTCACGGCCGCAATTCAGGCGCATGCCGACGCAGTCTATTTCGGCATCGGCAACCTCAACATGCGCTTGCGCTCTGCGGCCAACTTCACTCTCGACGATCTCGAACGGATTTGCAGCATCGCCAACAAAGCCAATGTCCGTACCTACCTCACGGTCAACACCATAATCTACAATCACGAGATAGGGGAGATGCGTAGCCTCCTCGATGCCGCCAAACGTTGCGGAGTTTCGGCCATCATTGCCAGCGACATGGCGGTCATCACCTACGCACGCTCGATCGACCTCGAAGTGCATATCTCCACTCAGTGCAATGTCAGCAACATCGAGGCAGTCCGTTTCTTCTCCCACTACGCCGACGTCATGGTAACCGCTCGCGAACTCCCTCTCGCGCAGGTCGCCGAAATTACACGATTCATCCGCGACAACGACATTCGCGGTCCGCATGGCAAACTGGTTCAGATTGAGGTTTTTGCCCACGGAGCCCTTTGCATGTCGGTCAGCGGCAAGTGCTACCTCAGCCTCGACAACTACAACTATTCCGCCAACCGCGGCGCCTGCCTGCAACTATGCCGTCGCGAGTACCTGGTCAAGGACCTCGAGTCGGACACAGAACTCATTGTGGACAACAAATATATCATGTCACCTAAGGATCTCTGCACCATCGATTTCCTCGACAAGATTGTCAAAGCCGGAGTGACGGTGCTGAAAATTGAGGGACGTGGACGCAGCGCCGACTATGTCAAGACTGTAACCGAATGTTACCGCGAAGCCCTCGATGCCATTGCCGACGGAACCTATACTCCCGAACGCATCGCTCAATGGAAGTCTCGTCTCGCCACTGTTTTTAACCGAGGCTTCTGGGACGGTTACTATCTTGGACGCAAAATGGGCGAGTGGTCGGAACGCTATGGCTCGCAAGCCACTGAAAACAAGGTCTATTTGGGCCTTGTCAGGAATTTCTTCAACCGCATTTCCGTCGCTGAGGCTCAGATTCAGACAGCGCAGACTCTTAGGCCGGGCGACGAAATCATGGTGATAGGCGAGACGACGGGGGTTTACAGGGCGGTTGTTACCGAACTACGCCTTGACCGTGACCCCGTGCCCGAGGTGCATCAGGGCGACCGGTTCAGCTTCGCCACATCAAAACCTCTGCACAGGGGTGACAAGCTATATCGTGTGGACAAAGTCGTGGATGAATTTTGAATCTCATACCCATCCTCGTTCATGTCGGAGAGTTTGGCCTGCATCAACTGAAAATCTTTACTCACTTAAACTGGGTTCCTCTTTTGGAACAACAATCAGCATTGTGCCTTTGCGCTCCGTCGCTACATTGCCGTGTTCTATGTCAACCCCGATAGCCCCGACAAGATTTTTTTCCTTGTCGTTGATTTTGTCCCATGGCGACACCATCCTCCTCTTAGGAAAGCCGTCAATTATCACATGATTATTGCTCTCTTCTCCGCGAAGGATTCCGTACTGCACTTCATTATGTTTGTATAACGTGTATCCTTTTGCTTTCAACAAATCCTCGGCAGGTATGATGCTGAAGGTATGCTCTATTTTCTTGACGGTTGTATCGGGCACGGACCGGGACCGAACCATTAGGGGAGGTGCCGTCGGGGTTGTTGCCGTCGGTAGAGGTTGTGAGTTGGTGTTCTGTGCTTGGACGCCTGTTGCCAGCCCCAAGGTCAGACCTGCAACGGTGGCTATTTTGCCCAACGAAATGCGCTTTGCGAGTTGCTCTTCGATGTATTCGCGCTCGGCCTCACAACTGGGACATGTGCCGCTACATTCGCCTTTATACTTACATTCCGTAGTCTCGAACGGAATGTCGTTCTCTTTGGCGATAGAGCTGCGCAATGCTTTGAGTGTCTCGCAAATGTTTTTTCCGTTGGACATTTTTTTGAATAAATATAATAAAATAACGTATGTCCCGTTTTAATAGTATGTCAAAGGTGAAATCTTTTTTTTTCTGCAGACAGTGTGGCTACCAGTCGAGCACCTGGCTGGGCAAATGTCCGCAGTGCGGCCAGTGGAATTCTTTCGATGAGGAGCGCCGGCTGACCGCGGGCGATCGTGCCGCACGAAGCGCAGCCGTTGTCGGCGGCGCTCTGTCCAGCCCCAAACGCTTGAATGAGGTCTCTGCAAGCGAATCTCACCGCATAGCCACAGGTTGCAGCGAGCTCGACCGGGTCTTGGGCGGTGGCATCGTCCCAGGGTCGCTCATCCTCCTCGGCGGCGAACCAGGAATTGGAAAATCCACCCTCCTGTTGCAGACAGCATTGAATATCAGTGGACAACGTATCCTTTACGTGAGCGGCGAGGAGAGCGAACAGCAAATCAAAATGCGCGCAGACCGTATTTTGCAGACTCCGCACAAAGCAGAGTGCTATGTCGTCTCCGAAACTGTGACTCAGCGCATTATGGAACATGTCGAAAAGGTTGAACCTAATGTGCTGGTTGTGGACTCGATTCAGACCATGTGTACCGAAAGTGTCGAGTCGTCGGCGGGGAGTGTCTCGCAGATACGCGAGTGCACGGCCGAATTCCAGCGTTTTGCCAAGGAAAGCGGAGTTCCCGTGCTTCTGGTGGGCCATATCACCAAGGAGGGCAGCCTGGCCGGTCCTAAGGTTATGGAACACATCGTCGACTGTGTCTTGCAGTTCGAGGGCGACCGTAACTACGGCTACCGTTTGCTGCGTTCGCTGAAAAACCGCTTCGGCTCGACTGCCGAAATCGGCATCTTCGAAATGCAGGGCGACGGGCTCCGGGAGGTCGTCAACCCTTCAGGTTTCCTGCTCTCACAGCGTGACGAAAATCTCAGCGGTTGTGCCATCGCCGCGACCCTCGAGGGGGCAAGGCCCATGTTCATCGAGGTACAGTCGCTGGTCAGTTCTGCGGTCTATGGCACCCCGCAACGCAATGCCAACGGAATGGACTTGAGGAGGTTGTCCATGCTGCTCGCAGTGCTCGAAAAACGTTGCGGCTTCAAACTCGGCGCAAAGGATGTATTCCTCAACATCGCAGGAGGCATCAGGGTCAGCGACCCTGCCATCGACCTTGCTGTCGCCTGTGCTGTACTCTCGTCCAATGTGGACATACCCATCCCGCCCCGCTACTGTTTCGCCGCCGAGGTCGGACTCAGCGGCGAGATCAGGCCCGTCAGCCGTCTCGAGCAGCGCATCGCCGAGGCCGACAGGCTCGGATTCGAAAAAATATTCGTCTCTAAATACGATGTCCGATCTGTCGACACTAAACGCTACAATATTGAAATCGTGGCACCTTCGGTCATTGCAGAACTCTTCAGGGACATATTCCAGTCGCCGCACCCCCGAACCGCCAATTAAACTTATAAACAATTAAACTATTAAACAAATAATCGATTAAACAATTAAACAATTAAACGAATAAACAATTAAACAAATAAACCAATATGCGAAAAACGCTGTTTTTATTGTCTTTGATGGCCTTGGCGCCTGTCCTTTCGGCTTTCCCCGTCTTCTACATGCCCGCGGTGCGCATTCAGCCCGACGGCGACACGCTCCGTCTTTTCGTCACTGGCGATGAATATTACCACCGCTTCCACGACGCAAACAACTACACTATTGTACAGAACCCTCGTACCGGCTACTGGGTCTATTCCGCAAAATCCTTTAGCGACGGAAATCGATGGACTCTTGTGCCGACCGACTATGTGGCGGGAAGGGTTGACCCCGCTTCGGTCGGACTGCAGCCAAACATCGGTGTCGACAGGCAAACCTGGCTCGAAAAACAGCACTTCTTCGACATTCCCGACTCCTGCAGACCTCCGCAGCCAAAAACCTCCGGACGCAACCACGGCACTCTCAACAACATTGTCATCTTTATTCGCTTCAGTGACGACCAGAACATCTCCACTCCCTTTTCCACCATCAACTCCATGTTCAACGACTCCTCCGCTGCTTCCACCTCCATGTACAGCTATTTCCGAACCGCCTCCTATGGCAAGGTCTCCATACCCACCTTTTATTTCCCTACACCAAGTGGTAACTCTGTCCTTTCCTTCCAGGACTCACTCCCCCGAAGTTACTATGTGCCCTACAATGCAACGACGAATCCCAACGGCTACCACGACGACACTGAAAGGCGCGAGCGCGAGTTCGACCTCCTTGAGAGGGCAGTGAACTATGTCAACGCCAACAGCCCCGTTCCCTCATCACTCAACATCGACTGGGACAACGACGGTCTGGTCGACAATATCTGTTTCGTCCTCAAGGGTACCTACACCGGGTGGAGCGACCTCCTCTGGCCTCACAAGTGGAGCCTCTGGGACCGCTACGTCTATATCAACGGCAAGCGCGTCTATACCTTCAACTTGCAGCTCGAGGGCAGCGGAAGCCACTATTTCGGCAGCTCCACTTTCTGCCACGAGATGTTCCACTCCCTTGGGGCTCCCGACCTTTACCATTATGACGACGACAACAATGTCAGCGGCGTTGGAGGGTGGGACCTCATGTGCAGCAACTCCGACCCCCCGCAGCACATGGGCGCCTACATGAAGTGGCGTTACGGCAACTGGATCGACTCCGTCCCCGAAATCACCATACCAGGAACCTATTCCCTCCATTCGGTCGGCGACCCTGCCGGCGAAAACATCTGCTACAAAATCGCTGCACAGGAACCTCATCAGTGGTACGTCCTGGAATACAGGGACAACACCGAACGCTTCGAAACGGCGCTGCCGGGCAAGGGTCTGCTTATTTACCGCATCGACGACCGTTTCAGCGGCAATGCAGGTTTCAATGGCGTCGACCAGTTCGACGAGGTCTATCTCTTCCGCCCCGGAGCCAACGACGACAGCACCAACGGCAATCTCAACCTGGCCTATTTCAGCGGAACAACACCGCGCACCTCCTTCAACCTCATTTCCAACCCCCATCCGTGGCTTACGGGCAACATCCTCGACACAACCTTCTCCATAACCAACGTCACCGATCCCGGAATCACCATCAGCTTTACCTACAACGACTTGCGCGGATGTCGCGAACCCCTGCTGCTCAGCACTTCCAATGTTACCGGCACCTCAGCCCATCTCACCTGGTCGGGCAACGCCGGCAGCTACCTCGTACAGTTGCGACAGACAGACTCACCCGTCATCTCCGCACTATACACCACCACCTCCTCGATCGACTTGACAAATCTGTCGCTCTACACCGGCTACGAGTGGAGGGTGCAGGGTATATGCGGAGCCGGAGACAGCAGTGCGTTCAGCCAATGGACCTCCTTTGTAACCACATCCTGTCCGCTCCCCGTGGCCGACACCCTCGCTCAAAGCGACACCTCCGTTTACTATATCCCCGTAAACGCTTACTACAACTACACCTATTCCCAGATGATTTACTCTTCCTCCGAAATCGGTAGCGAGAAAAACATCTCGAAGATAGCTTTCAACTACGCTTACGCCACCCCCCTCACCACTAAGACCAACTGCACCATTTATATGGGCAATACCTCCCAGAGCCAGTTCGCCGGCGAGGAAATGACCAACTTCGTTCCATTCAGTCAGCTGCACAAAGTCTATACCGGTTCGCTCAATTCCGTGCAAGGATGGAACTGGATCGAGCTCGACTCCGCCTTCCACTACAACGGCACCGACAATCTCGTCATCGCCATAGACGACAATAGTGGCGCCTACAATGGCTCCTACTATCATTTCTACTGCACATCTACAGGAAATAAATACCGCTCACTCACCTTCTACAGCGACAACTCCAATCCCGACCCCACTCAAAGCTCCTTTAGTGGCAACAAGAAACGCATGCGCATGCGTCCCGACATCGTCTTCGAAGGCTGTCCTCCCTACGTACCACCGCCGACATACACAGTTAATGTCTCAACCCTCGATGCCGGGCACGGCACCGTCGATGGTGCAGGACAATACACTGAAGGCGACACCGCCGTCATTTCAGCCTACGCCGCCGAAAACTACCGCTTCGCATACTGGCTCGCAGGAACACCCGCCAGTTTTGATACAATTTTTGACAACCCCTACACCTTCACCGTAACCTCCGACACTAATTTCATCGCCTGTTTCGAGCCCACACTCTTCACCGTTGAGCTCACTGCTATCGGAGGCGGCACTCTCCACGGCGCCGGACTCTATACTTACGGCACCTACGCCACCGTCTCGATCACCCCTCCACCACACTACCATTTCGTTCGATGGACAAGCACACCTAATGGAACCACCGCCCCGGACGGCGACACCATTACCCTCAACCCCTACACATTCCAGGTCACAGGCGACATCACTCTCACAGCCTGTTCAGAACTCGACCTGCACAGCCTCACCATCGCTGTCACCGATACCACAGCCGGTACCGCATGGTTCGAAATCAATAACGGCACCGCCCAGGGCACCCAGGCACAAGTCCCATTTGCCTCTTCTGTCACACTCCATGCCCGTCCCTGCGAAGGATACCGTTTCGACGGATGGGGCGACGGGTCGCTCGACAGCGTCAGGGTCGTCCTCGTCATGTCCGACACCAGTTTCACAGCCGGATTCTCGGCACTTCATCCCGTCGGCAGTCCGGACCCTGCACGGCAGCAAACAAACATATCCGTCAACCGGCGCACCATAACCCTCTCCGGAGTTGAAGGACGCACCGTCGCCCTCTGCGACATTCTGGGGCGGCCCGTCTCAACACTCGTATCACCCACGCCAACCCTCACCCTCACAGTCCCCGCGCCCGGCATTTACCTTCTACGCATAGACAAAAATCCTGCACAAAAAATCATAGTCAATTAAACAAACAATTAAAACAACAAAAACAATGAACGTCCGCATAGTACAGCACAACGTAGTTACCAACAACCCTGAAGAAAATCTCCGCTGGATCCTCGACGAAATACAGTCACCCGGCGCCGACGATACCCTCCTCACCGTATTCCCCGCCTGCACCCTCTGCGGCTACCCGCTCTTCGCCTCAACGGCCTACACCGACATCCAGAAGCGCGCACAGGCCGCACTCCAGGAGTGCGTCTCCCGTTCCGAACACCGCGCCTTCCTTGTCGGACTCCCCCTGCAGATACAGGACAAAGGACTTTGTAACGCCATTGTCTTTGTCCAGAACAACGCCATCCGCGCCATTGTGACCAAGAAATACCTTGCTCCCGGAGAACAGAAATACTTCGTCCGCGGCGAAGGAGTCCAGATAGTCAACTACCAGGGACAACAAATCGCCATAGGCTTCTACGAAGACCTCAAGGAACTCACCAAAAGCCAGACCCTGGGCGTTGCCCACTCCTCGCCACAGCCCGACATGATCGTCTGCTGCGGATGCAACATCTTCGACTACAACAAACCCTACAGTATCCGCTACCGTATGCTCAAACTTGTTGAAAATCTCAACGCTTCTCTCGTCTTCGCCAACCGCGTCGGCGGCGAAGGGTCCTTCCTCTATGCCGGGGGCAGCATGGCCCTCAACGCCGCAGGCTCCGTCCTCACCCAGTTCCCCTACTTTGAGGAACACTCGCGAAGTGTAGACCTACAGCTCCTCGCCACCATCGACGACGAAAAACCCGAAGCCGTCGAGTTGGTTTACAAAGCACTCACCATGGGTCTGCGTGAATACTTCTTCAAAAACAATTTCCGCAAAGCCGTCCTCGGACTCAGCGGAGGCATCGACTCTGCACTCGTCTGCACCCTCGCTGCCCATGCTCTCGGACCCGAAAACGTCCATGGAATCCTCATGCCCTCACAGTACTCCACCGACCATTCCGTCAAGGATGCTGAAGACCTCGCCAACAACCTCGGCGTCAGTTACGATATAGTCCCCATCGCCGACTGCTTCCAGGCCCTCAAAAAAACCATGAAGCCCGTTTTCGGCCAACGGGCTGAAGATGTCACCGAAGAAAACATGCAGGCACGCATCCGCGGGACCATACTCATGTCCTACGCCAACAAGTTCGGCGCCATCCTCCTCAACACCACCAACAAGAGCGAAGCCGCCATGGGCTACGGAACCCTCTACGGCGACAGCTGCGGAGCCCTCTCCGTCATCGGCGACCTCTACAAGACCGAAGTCTATCAACTCTCCGAGTGGATAAACCGCGACCGCGAAATCATTCCTCGCAACAGCATCGTCAAAGCTCCCTCCGCCGAACTCCGCCCCAATCAGAAAGACTCCGACTCACTCCCCGACTACTCCCTCCTTGACGCCATCCTCAACCTGCACATCGAAGAGCAACTCTCCTTCGACGAAATCGTCGCTGAAGGTTACGACCCCGACCTCGTACGCGAAGTGCTTCGCAAAGTCAAAATCAACGAATGGAAACGACTCCAGTTCGCACCCCCACTAAAAGTCTCACCCATGACCTTTGGCCTCGACCGCCGTGTGCCCATAAGCTGAAAATAAAGGTTTATAGCTCTCCACTCTCTCCACGCTCTCCAAGTAATCCCGCCTCCCCAGAGTCCGCACGTCGGAGACGTGCCATCTCAATAACACCATACTAAGCGACTGCAAGGAGCGCAGTGTGGTGTATATTCCATCCGTCCCCCTCCCGAGCCTCGAAGAGGCTCAACCCCCATATAAATTCCCCCTTCAATTTTGTTTTTCTCTGAAAAAATGTTATATTTGCAATGTAAATATTTCTTATTAACACTAAATAAAACCAAGATTATGAGACGATTACTTTTGCTTTTAAGCACTCTATTAAGTGTTAATTATTTATTTGCATAGCCTGTGGCAATTACATACGATATTCCTACATGCACTTATAATATAAACAATCCGATTGACACCATATTCCAAGGTATCTCTACATTTAGATTCAGATGTTATGACCCACAAACACAAATTGAATTTATCAATGGTTTTCATGAAAACGGGCATTTGTTCGTAAGTGAATTAAATAGTTTTAGTTTACTTGATGGAACTTCAGCAATTTTGGGGTACAATGAGGATACTTGTCGATTAGTTTCCACAACATATTGGAATTCGGATACCACATATAATACAGTATCAAATAGAAGATTTAGCACTATAAATATTAATCTTAAATCACTTAATAATGAGATACTAAACAACACTGAAACCTTATTTATGGGTGGCATTAGTACATTGTATAATATTCCTGCATATACGCTTCGGCAGCAATTGACCAATAAGATAACAAAAAGTTGCATGCAATTTTCCGATCATTCACTTCCATTAAGTTCAATAAGTTATACTATTGAAGTAAAACCATTTGGAATTCAAAAAAGGTATCCTGATGATCAAGTTAATTATCCAGTATCATTATTTTCCTTTGAACCCTATGAAAAAAACACTGTAATAATATGTAATAAAACAATAAATTGATATGAAAACAAAAATCTTGAATTTATTATTTTTTCTTTGTTGTTTCAATATATTGCAGGCCCAGTATGTTACACCTTGCACGGATTGCGACACAATACCAGGAAAATACGAAAAATACTACTATACTCATTGGTACGATGAATGTCCCTGTTTCAACTGGCATTCTGATGGCGATTGCCCCTATTATGACTCTATACAACCTATAGACACCAATCCCGACAACTGGGTTTACAGAGTTGGTGACAGATACAGGGGCGGTTTTATTGCAAAATATGAACGCACAAAACACAAAATGAAAGTGAAAGGTCTTGTCGCAATGGTGGAAATAACCTCTACGCAAGAATCTTATCTCAGTCCCACGAAGATGCCCGAATATTTATACCTGTATCAATGGAAGATTCTAGACCCGACTATTAACATGGATACGGTATCGCAATTCAACAGGGTATGGTGTTTTAATGACACATTGATTCTGCTCGACTCGGTACGATGGGATACTATCAAGCCACACTACATGGCAATACCACAAATTCATTCAGACACAACTACATATACATATTGTTATGCTTTTGAGGCCTATTTCGACAAGCCTGTCAATGTGGATTCTATATTCTACATAGCAGGAAGCACAAACAGCAACAATCATGGCCCTACTCCTGATAATCCAAATAATTTCATCTGTCACAATATTCCCACATATTATGCTGACATATTGAGCTTTGGACCCAGTAGAAGCCCTGCTGAAA
>JAEEGL013949524.1_pt1 | contig 15727 bp, 9 predicted proteins | sample 9134231 | NCBI WGS metagenome assembly JAEEGL01 (sample SAMN16246548, study PRJNA631951) | gut metagenome | biome: gut microbiome; feature: rumen; material: fiber-attached | host: Bos | place: Iran: Karaj | collected 2018-10
ACCACGTGATCGACCCCGTCGATTATCTCCGCAGGGATATCTTCATAGAAGGCGGGAGCCTCCTCGCCGCTGATATTTGCCGAAGTGGAGACAATCGGTTTGCGGAACTTGCGGATCACCTGGACGCAGAACTCGCTCATCGGAATGCGGATGGCGGCGGTTCCGTCCTCGGCCACCACGTTGGAAGCCAGGTTCATCGCATCCGGATAGACGATCGTCATCGGCTTGTCGTTGACCTCGATGAGGTTTATCGCCGTCTCGGGGATGACCTTTACATATTTGCCGAGCATATCGGCGTCGGCCACGAGGGTAACCAGCGACTTGGCCTCGGGACGCTTCTTGAGCTCGAAAACCCTGGCTACGGCATCGGCATTGGTGGCATCGCAGCCTATTCCCCAAACCGTATCGGTGGGATAAAGGATTATATCGCCCGCCTTGAGCGCCTCCACGGCGGCATCGACTTCGGCGGCGTCAATTTCAATTCTGTCGGTATTCATCAGTCTTTGTATTCGTACATTTTATTTTTCTTTTTCCAGTATAGGATCAGCAGCAGGCCGAATAGCATTCCTCCGAGATGGGCGAAATGGGCGACTCCGTCCGCCGTGCCGGAAATTCCAGTCAGCAGCTCGATGACTCCGAATATGACCACGAACCATTTCGCTTTGAGGGGGAAGAACGGCAGGAAGAGCAGCCTCAGTTCGGCGTTCGGGAAGAGCATTCCGAATCCCAGCAGCACTCCGTAAATGGCTCCCGAAGCACCTACGGTCGGAGTACGGAGGACATTCAGGGCAGCAGCGGCATTGCCCACGGAGGTAAAATGCTGATATTGCAGGTAAAGCACCAGGTCGTGGCAGAGTGCTGCGCCGAGCCCCGTCACAAGGTAGAAGAGCAGAAACTTCTTGCTGCCCCAGGCATTCTCCAGTACCGACCCGAATATCATCAGGGTGTACATATTGAAGAAGAGATGCCAGAAGCCGCCGTGCATGAACATATGCGTCAGGAACTGCCAGGGCTTGAAAAAGGGCGAATTGAAGGCGAACAGCGCGAATCTTTCATACATCGGATCGCCTATGATATATGTAGCCACCAGGACTATCGCATTGATGATGACCAGGTTTTTGACCACCGGCGTCATCAGGGACCAGAATCCGGGCCTGCTGTTTTGGTAGTAATTCATAACTTCTTGTCGATGTCTTCAGGTGTAATGAGGGCGAAGACTTTCCGTCCGTCCGCAGTCGCGGAGGGGAACCTGCACGCCCAGAGCTGGGAGGTCAACAATCGTGCCTCGGCATCGGTAAGGGTGCCTTCGTGCATCTTTGCGGCCGATTTTGCCATTCTGGCAGCCATTGCGGACTTGTAGTCGTCGGAAGGGTCATCTTCGCGCAGGGCGGCGGTCAGTTCGTCGATGGCGGTCTTCACGCTCTCCTCGTCACCCGGGAAGCCGTCGGGGAGGCCGTAAACCACCACGGAATTGTTGCCGAAATCGCGGATATCGAATCCGAGCGAAGAGAGTTTCTCCGGATCCTCCATAAGGGAGAGATAATCCGCCGGAGAGAGACTGAGGGTCACCGGGAAAAGGGAGTGCTGGATTACCGGCTGCTCCTCGGCGACGCATTCGAGATAGCGCTCGTAGAAGATGCGCTCACGCGCGCGGGAGGCGTTGATGACGCATAGACCCTCCTCGGCAGGCACTATGATATACTTGCCCCGCAGCACTATCTGATTGTGGCGCACCTGCTCAGGTTCTTCACGGAAAAGGCCTCCGTAGCCCTCTACCGATGGTGTCTGCGGCTCCAGATCCACTTCAGTCGAAACTGCGGCGGGACGCACCAGCCTTCCCTCCTGCTCGAAAGGATTGAAGAGAGGGTCGTAATCCGTCTTGGGAGGGACCACATATCCCCCGTTTCGCCGCACGGAACTGACCGTGGACTGGATTGTGGGGATTTCGGGCGCTCCCTTCATATCGAAATCTATGCTGGGAGTGAATGCGTTCCGGCCCAGGGCCTCGCGCACCGACGCCTTTATTATGTCGAAGATTATCTGCTCGTCCTCGAATTTCACCTCGGTCTTGGCCGGATGTATGTTGACGTCCACCTTCTCAGGCTCGGTTTCGAGATAGATGAAGTATGCGGGAGTATATCCTTCCGGAATTAGTTTTTCGTAAGGTATGCATACCGCCTTGTTGAAATAGGGCGAACGGAAGAAGCGTCCGTTGACAAAGAGATACTGGCTGCCTGCCGTCTTGCGGGCATCCTCGGGGTCGCCGATCCATCCCTTCACTGTAACCACTGAGGTTTCGGTCTCCACCGGAACCAGCTCGCGTATCATATCCCCTCCGAAGAGGTCGCGGATGCGAAGCGCCAGATTTGCGGTGGAACGCAGGTTATAGATATCCTTTCCGTTGGAAATCAGCCTCATCGCCACCTCGGGGCGGGTCAGGGCGACGCGCAGGAATTCATTGACTATATGTTTGAGTTCGGCGTTGTCGCTCTTGAGGAACTTGCGGCGTGCGGGCACGTTGTAAAAGAGGTTGCGGATCTCGAAATTGGAGCCCTTGGGGGCTGCCACCGCCGACTGCTCAACCAGTTTGGAGGCGGCCATACGCACGAGGGTGCCGGTATCGTCGGCTTCCCTGCGGGTCTTGAGAGTCACTTCGGCTACAGCGGCTATGGAGGCGAGGGCCTCTCCGCGGAAGCCGAACGTGGAGATCCTTTCAAGGTCTTCAGCTTCAGAGATTTTGGAGGTGGCGTGACGCTCGAAACAGAGCAGGGCCTCATCCGCAGTCATTCCGCAGCCGTCGTCTATCACCTGGATAAGGGTGCGGCCGGCATCGAGAATCACCACCGAGAGACTTTTGGCCCCGGCATCGACGGCGTTTTCGACCAGTTCCTTGACAACCGAGGCGGGACGGGTGACCACCTCGCCCGCCGCGATAAGATTGGATATGTTTTCGGGAAGGACCTTAAGCATCTTCTAGAGCAGCTTTACCAGTCCCTGGGAAAGATAATATGCCACCACGATGGCCGCCAGTATGGTTATGAGGGTCAGGATCTTCTTTACCTTCTGGTTCCCTTCCGCCCTGCGGCTCTCCTCCACGCTGCGGGTGAAGGCCCCGCGGATGCGGCTGCCCGGGACATAGTCCTTTGAGGGCGCTTCCTTGTCAGCGGCGAGTTCCTCTTCGGCCTTCTTCATCCCTTCGGGGGTCTTGCCGTATTTTTCGTAGAGCTGCTCAAGACGCTCCTTATGCGGGTCGTAGTAACGCGGTTCATAGTGGAAAACCTTGTGCTGCGGAGTGGGGAAGAAAGTGAATCGGATAGCCATAGTCAGTGAATTTATCTACAAATTTAATCAATTATTCCGTAATTTTGTAAAAATGGCTCAAATGGAATACAGGACAGGACTTGGATACGATATCCACCGGCTTGAAGAGGGATTAAGCCTGACTCTCGGAGGAGTCAAAATACCCCACACAAAGGGCTGCGTGGCCCATTCTGACGGCGACGTTGTGCTTCACGCGCTCTGCGATGCGCTGCTGGGATCACTCGCCTTGGGCGACATCGGGCAGCACTTTCCCGACACTTCCGACGAATTCAAGGGCATCGACAGCAGGATATTGCTCTCGAGAGTGGTCAAGATGCTCTCCGACAGAGGATGGCGCCTTGTCAACGCCGACATAATGCTGCTTATGCAGAGGCCAAAGATCGCCCCGTTCATCCCTCAGATGCGCGCTTCCATAGCGGAAGTCATCGGCTGCGAAACCGACCGCATTTCCATCAAGGCAACCACCACGGAAGGACTCGGCCCTATCGGCCACGAAGAGGGAGCGGCGGCATTCGCCACAGTGACCGTAGCCCGCTGAACGATTCTCTCCGAAGCAAAAAGAAAGATGCCCCTTCCAAGGAAGAGGCATCTTTCATATTAGTACAACCGTACTAGTTGTTGGAAGGGACAAGTGCAACGGCACCCGTATCTTCGTTATAGACAACGTTAACGGTAGTTCCGGTCTTTTCGCCTACAGGAGCGGGATAGGTCACTGTAATCGTACCCGACTCCGTTGCAGTAACGGTCATCGCAGTTGTCTTGAGAACGTCAATGCCGCCCGTGTAGGGAGCAACGGTAATCGCAGGACTAGACGTTTCATAGGTGCACTGACGTGTAACCCAGGAAGAGCCGAAGGTCTCACGGTTGGCCTGCACTCCGAAAGTGGGGTGATAGACATCCGTAAGAGTGGACGAAAATACGGAAATCGAATAACCCACGACGGCAACGTTGGGATACTGGGGAGTATAATCCGCCGGCTTGGGGAACTTGTTGAGATAATAATCCAAGTCAGGCTGCTCGCAAGCCGAAATGCCCATAAGGCAAAGGGCGGTCAAAGCTAAAAACAAATACTTCTTCATAATCGTCCAAACATTAGTTAGCCTGCATAATTTCCTGAACATATACCCAGTTGGTATCCTTCTTCACGATGTTCTTCCAACGGTAGTTGAGGACGAACTTCTCCTCGTTCCAGTCGTAATAGCTCTCGGCGGTAGGATCCTGCTCGAAATAGTCAGGTGTGTTGTTCTTCTTTGCCTTGTCGGTAACGGGAATGAACTCTACAGCGTAGTGGCTCTTGTCGTCACCGGGAATAACCTTGATACGGATGTAACGGTTGTTGTAGCTGGTCGAAGACTGCTTGTCAGCCGATGCACCTGCAATGGTGTTGTTGGCACACATATTCACCTCAAGGATATCGGAATCATAGGTCGTCGCCGATTTCTTTGCAGAATATGCACCGCTACGGGTGACGTCGCCTGCGAAGTTGGGCAGAGACTCGTCATACTCGACATTGGAAACCATCAGGATGCTCGAATAGGTCTTCTCGAACTCGTTCTTCATCTCGACTGTCATAAAGAACGTACCACGGGTCGGATCTCCTGCGTACTCGGAAGCACTTGAGATGGAGATGGGCAGGTAGTAGGTCTTGAAGAATTCCAGTTTCTCGGGAATCAGTTCGAATTCAAGGTAAGCGTGGTTCGAGCGGTCCTTGTAGACCGAACTCTCCTTGATGACCACTGCATCCTCAGGGCACGCGTCCACACCGGGATATACGGCGTTGAGTGCATCGAGGTCATAAGCGAAGTTGATGGTGTAGTTACCGTCGGGAACGCCCTGGGCGATCACATCATACTTGTACTTATTGTCCTTGGTACCGTAGATGAGCTTGGCGCTCTCGAGCGCAACTTCGTAATTGTTGCAGAAGAAGTAGAAATTCGGATCTACGACATTGACCTCCATCAGCGATTCGGTGTAACTCTTCTCTGAGCTCAGCGAGTACTCTGAAGTACCGGTGAGCTTGAAAGGAAGCACAAGACGCTTTCCGGGGTTTGCAGCTGCTGCAGCATTGATAGCGGAAATGTTGAACTTGATGGGAATCTTAGTGTCAACCTCACCGGGCACAATCGATACGCTGCTTGAGGGAAGAGAGTAGCAATCTGCAGGAAGAGCTACGAGCTCGCCCTGATACTGCTGGGTGATATCCTCGTTGTAGGCATCTACCAGAGAATTGTCCACCGCGTAGTTCACGGTGATGGTCTTCTTCTGGTTTGCCGGACGCAGACCTCCGCAATAGACTCCCAGGTAGGTTTCAAACGTTCCGGAGGTGACATTCCACACATCCGTGAACGTATAGCCGTAGCGAGGAATAAAGACCTCAGGGTTGGCATTGTCTTCCCAGATTTCCTCGGGTTTCTGGCAGGACACCGTCACTGCCAGAACAGCAATTAATGCTATGATTATTGATTTTTTCATAATTATCGCATCTTGGGATTAATCCCATCCGGGATTCTGTTTCATAGGATTGGTACCGTCGGGACCCTTGCCGGCGTACTTGACGAACTCGCTGTAAGGGATAGGATACCAGTAGTACTTCTGCATCCAGACGCGGTCCTCGACCTTCTCCACCTCATAAGTGTATCCGGTGGGGACACCCTTTGCTGTAAATCCGGTAGGAGTGATCTTGATACCGTGGATTGCGCCTCCGAAGCATTCCTCAGCCTCTTTCCAGCGGCGTGCGTCGAAGAACCTCTGAGCCTCGAAGCAAAGCTCTACGCGGCGCTCGTGGTGGATCGCCTCGCGCATTCCCTCCTTGGTGGAAGTCTTTTCGCGGTCAACTCCAGGCATATTCACGCGAGTACGTATAATATTGACTGCCTGACGGGCGGTGTTGATGCCCTCGACACCGAGAATCTCGCGAAGTTCACCCTTCGGATCCGGAGTGTCGGGGCCGTAAGCCTCGTTGAGAGCCTCTGCATAGTTGAGGACAAGCTCTGCAAAACGGGTATCCCACTTCGTACGGGTAGGCGTAGAGTAGCTACCGGACTTGTACGCATAAACAGCCTCGGAGAAATACTTGCGGTAGTAGTAACCGGTCTTGGTAGCGTTGATGCGCGAACGGTCGCGGTGCTTTCCGGCGGGGTAACTCTTGGTACCTATGGTAACCGGCTCATACGTGTAGATAGTGAATGCCTTGCTGGAAGACTCGCCCCATACCATACCGTTGTAGATGATGGAGTTGTAGAAGCGGGTATCGCGGTTAGCATAGGGATCCTTTGCGTGAGCCTCGTTGTTCCAGTCGAAGGGAACGGCCTTGCGGTTTGCACCGGTACCGGTCACGACTTCGAAGGCATCGACCATCTCCTGGGTGGGGTTGGTATAGCCCGTGCAGCCGTCGATTCCGTCGGGGAGGTTGTACTCCTCGTTATGGATGGAGTAACCGGTATAGAAACCGTTCGTATGGATGACCTCGACGTTCTCGAGGTTACCCGTAAGACCGATCTGGTAGCCGTACGTACCTTCATTGGAATAAGGGCGCTTGTAGACAGTGACTTCCATCAGGTTGTAGAAGTCGTTGTCGTTGATGGCATCGCGGGCGGCATCAACGGCATCGATCCAGCGCTGAACGTCGCCGACCTCGCCCTTGTTGAGTCCGAAGCTCCAGAAGTCACCCTGATAGAGGGGGCTTGCATAGTAGAGCAGCACGCGGGACTTGAGGGCTTGTGCGAACATACGGTTTGCACGGTGCCAGTTCTCCTCATCCCAAAGGGCGGGAAGCATCACGGTAGCGGAATCCAGGTCCTTGATAATCTGCTCGACGCACTCGTCGAGGGTGTTGCGGGGACGGTAAAGGTTCTCGTCGATCTCCTCGACGCCGAGGGAGATAGGATATCCACCATAGCGCTTGAGGATCTCGAAGCCGAACCACGCCCTCAGGAAGAAGGCCTGGCCCCTCCAGTAGGTCCTGTCGTGAGCCCTGGTAGGATCGTCCGGATCGTCGATGAGGACTGAATGGTCCACATTGTCCAGGAACAGATGCAGACGCCTCATTCCCAGATATGCGTTGATCCAGGGGCTGCGGCCGTTGTGACCGTTGTAGCGGGAGCCGTAGTAGGTGGTAGGAGTGTTGGTGGTATTCCAGTTACCGTTGGTGAAACGCTGGACATTTGCGGTGGAGAGAGTATGCTCGGCCTCGTCGGTACCGCAAGCAAGCGTACCGTAGTTGCCGTACACCTCGCACCAGTATGCTGCAGGACCTTCACCAGTGTAAGCACGGTCAAGAACACCCTTGGTGTAGTAATAGTTGCCCCAGATATCCTCGGCCTGGCGCGCAGCATCCGGCGGCCAGGGTTCAAGGAAGGAACGCTCGCAAGATGCCAGAGCGAGGGACAGAACACTGATCAAAAAAGCTATATATATCTTTTTCATAATCCTAGAATGTTAAGTCAACACCGATGTTGAAGGTTCTGGTACGGAAATAACGCTCTGAACCGGCAAGCCAGTCCTCTGCATCCACGTTGATCTTGTTCAAGTATGACCAAGTATACGGGTTGTAGGTACTGAAGTAAACCTTCGCCTTGTCAAGAGTGACGTTCTTGAGCCAGCTCGAAGGAATGTGCAAAGCAAGTTCGACATTCTTTACTCGGAGATAGGTTGCATTCTTCTCCCAGAAAGAGGAGCAGACCCAGTTGTTACCGCTGTCCACGGTGGTGAACACAGGGTAGTCTGCAGTATCCCAGTTGCTGTTGCCGTTCTCATCGTAGTGGAAACGGTTCTTCATCCAGTACTGTGCGGTACCGTTGTCGTAGAACGCCCTGTTGGCATCGGGATAGATATAGGATGTCATTGCGCTGGTGCCCTGGAAGAGGACATCGAGGCTGACGTTCTTGTAACGCAGGTTGACAGCGAAGTTGAACTGCATACGGGGATCTCGGCCGAGACCGACTGCGGTAAGGTCGCTGTTGTTGATGATACCGTCACCGTTGAGGTCGGCGTACTTGAGGTCACCGGGCTTGTAGTTACCGAGCATCTGCTGAGGGCTGTTGGCGATATCCTCCCAGTCTTTGAAAAGACCGAGGCAGACATAACCGTAGTCCATACGGGGGCGGTTGCCGGTATTCCACAGGTTGGCATACTCGCGGAAAGGCTCACCTGCTTCCTTGATCACGGCATCATTGTATGCAAACTGTCCGAGGAGGCTGTAGGAGAAGTTTCCTACCTTGTCGGCCCAGCTGAGCTCAACCTCGATACCCTGGCTGTCCACGATACCGTCGTTGGTGATGGCCATACGGCTGTCGAGTGCACCGTGAACCTTAGGGTAGAGACCGACAGATGCGGTATATGCATCGTAGCGGTGCTCGTGCCAGATATCGACCTCGAAGTTGAGGCGATGGCGGAAGGCAGCAAGCTCGAGAGCCCAGTTGAACATCGAGCCCTTCTCGATAGTGACATCGGGGTTCGGGGCACGTCCCTCGGTGATGGTGGTGAATGCGGTCATTGCCGTTCCGAACCTCATCTGCGAAGATCCGTGTGTCCAGTACCTTTCACGGGCAGGATAACGCTCCTCGTTGTCGTTGATATCGACGAACTGGTACTCGTTCTCACCGGAGATTCCCCAGGAACCGCGCATCTTCAGGTAATTGAGCCAGGTTGCGTTCTCCATCCAGGGCTCGGAGGAAATGATCCAGCCGAGACCAACCGAAGGATAGAACTCGCGGCGATGGTTCGTGTAGTAGAACTTGTCGGTTCCGGAGTAAGCGCCGGTAAGGTCCATAAAGTAACGGTTCTTGTAGGAGTAGTTCACCCAGCCTGCGAAGTTCTGGTAACGGCGGTCAGGCTGGTTGTTCTGCTTGAGCTCCGTACGCTGCTGGGTATAGAGAAGCATTGCGGTGAATGCGTGGTCACCCCAGGTATTGGTGTACTTGATGTTTCCGTCAATACCCCAGTAACGCTGGATGTTGTAACCGGTGGCAGTCGAAAGGGAAGTCGGAGTCTTGTAGGAAGTATAGACATCTTCGCCGTCGAAGGTCTGGGAATACTCCCATACGGAGAAGGTCTGGGACTTCTCGACATTGTAGTAGTTGTATCCGTCGAAATCACCACCCAACGATACGGAAAGACCCTTCAAACCGAACTTGCCGAGGTCAGCCTTGAAATGGCCGCCGGTCTGGTAGTAACGGTAGGTACGCTCGGTATAGCCGCCGAAGTTGAGCTGTCCCAAGGGGTTGGACTGGTGGATGGAGTCACCTCCCAGCATATAGATCTCTTTCTTCAGAGCGGGGTCGATACCGGTGAAGGAGAGAGGATATGAGTTTGCAGGGTCGTGCGCAGCATTCATCACATCACTGGTAGAGATGGTGGGGTGATGCCTCTCGAGCACACGGTTTGCAAACTGGACCTCGAGGGTCAGCCACTTGGTGATGTTGACATCCAGATTCGAACGGAAGTTGTATCGGGTCTGGTTATAGTTGGTATCATATTCAGGGTTCTGGCCGGTCTTGAAGAGACTCTCCGCATAGGAATAACCGAAGAGGACGAAGTACCTTGCCACCTGGTTACCACCCTTCATCGAGAGAGACGCCCTGCGCTGGGGAGCGAACTTGTTGGTAATCTCCTTGTAGAAGTTGGTATTAGGGTGAGTCAGGGGGCTTGCCCCGCTCTTGTAGAGTTCCAGATCCTTCTCAGTATACATAGGAGCCTTGCCGTCGTTGATCAGGGCCTCGTTGTACCACTGTGCATAGGTGTAGGAATCAACATAATCAGGCATAGTCACAGCCTGTGCGACGCCTTCGTAATAGTTGAAATCTATGGAACGCTTGTTGGTCTCACCGTGCTTGGTGTTGACCAGGATGACTCCGTTGGCACCGCGGTTACCGTAGATCGAAGTGGCAGCTGCATCGCGAAGGACGCTGAAGGACTCGATCTCGTGAGGATCGAGGTCGGCGAACTCACGCTGGAAACCGTCGACAATGATCAGAGGGTCGGTCTCGCAGTAGAGGTCGAGGCTGTTCGAGGTTCCGTTTCCATTGAGGGTACGGTTACCTCGGACGAGATAAGTGGTGCTCTCGTATCCGGGGTTTCCGGCCAGCAGACGGGCGGTCATACCGAGGACGCGGCCCTGGAGGGCGTTTCCGAGCTCGGTAACCTTTGCCTTGTCGAAGTCGTCGGAGGTAATGGTGTTCATCGACGCAGTCACATTACGTTTCTGGGTTGTCCAGTAAGGCATATTGACCTGGTCGCGCGCGCCCTGTCCGGCTTCGGCCTCGTACATTATGACTTGGAGATAGTCAGTCGAAGTTATCGTCTGGAAACTCTCCTTGTAGTAATTGGTGTAGAAAACCAGCACGCTTCCGATACTGGGGATCGTGATGCTGAAGTCTCCGTTTTCGTCGCTCGTGGTATTGATGAACGAATCCTGGACGGTGATCTCGACTCCCATCAAGGGAATACCCTTTGCGCTCCTGACATTACCGTAAACGGTAAAGTTCGTCGGCTGGTTCTTCTTGCTCTGGGCCTCAAGTGACGGAGCAACGACCATCAACGCAAGGCACAATGTGATGAAAATATATAGTCTGTGTTTCATATGCTTGCCTCCTTTTACCATCCGGGATTCTGTTCGATTCCAAGGTTATAGACTTCATCCTGAGGGATGGGATACAAGTACATTCGATTCGGATCGAAAGGACGGTCCTCAACGGCGGTCCTGTTGTAGGTGAAGGTCTCACCGCTCTTGACGATGTCAAGGCCGAACAGGGTGGTGCCGATGTGCTTGTCACCCTCCTTCCACCGGAGGATGTCATAGAAGTACTGGTCCTCGAAGGCGAACTCGATAGCACGCTCGTTGTGGATCTTCTCGCGCGCCACATCCTGGCTCATACCGGTGGGAAGACCGGGCATACCGTCGGGCAGCACGGGGAAGAGAGGATTCTCCTGACGCTCTACCTTTATAAAATAATAGGTATCCGACGAGCCGCCGATGTTCTCGGATGCAGGGCAGACAAGACGCTCGCGGAGCTTGTTGACAGCCTCGATTGCCGTCATACCGCCGTTGCCGCCATTGCTGTCAGGGCCGAAAGCCTCGTTCATTGCCTCAGCGTAGTTCATATAGATTTCGCCGAGACGGATGTAGAAGCCGTAGATCTTCGAGCTGCCGGGCATATTCTTGTCCTTGCACTCGCGAGGCCAGAATTTCCTCAGGTAGTAACCCGTACGGGAGAAGAGCTGGTTCTTCGGGTCACGGTCGAGACCGTAGACGTTACCGTCGCGCCAGGTCTGGATATCACGCTTGTACCACATACGGCCGTTGAAGAGAACCGTCCAGTAGAAACGGGGGTCGCGGTTCTCGTACATATTGGCCACGTGGTTGGGGTTGTTCCAGTCGAAGTCCTCGGTGCCGATAGCCTTGCCGTCGCTGTCGAAAACGATGACGGGATAGCGGTCAACGAGGTTCTGGCTCGGAGAGTTGCTTGCATATCCCCAGTAGTCATCACCGGGAGATGCCTGCTCATAGTTGATGATGGAGCTGTTGAAGTTGTAGTTGTTGGCGCCGCCGATCTTGAATACTATGATCTCGGGAATCTTGTCCGGAGTGTAGCGCATAAAGATGTTCTGATAGTCCGGGAAGAGCTTGTGGTAACCGGTGCTCTCGCAGTAGTCGAGGCAATCCTTTGCAGCTGCTGCAGCTTCCTCCCACTTTGCCTTGTCGTTAGTGGGGTTGTGAAGCGGGCTTGCAGCGTAAAGGGTAGCGCGGGAACGCAGTGCCTTGCACCAAGCCTTTGTCACGCGGCCGAAGTCTTCCTGTGTCCACTGGTCGGGAACGAGATTCTCCGCAATGTTGAGCTCGTCGAGGATGAACTTCATCGTCTCTGCCTCGGTCGAACGGGGAATCCTGTAATCATCCTCGAGGGAAAGCACCTGCTTCACGAGGGGAACGCCACCGTAACGGCGGTAGAGCTCGAAATAGAAGTAAGCCAGCAGGAAGTGGGCTTCACCCTGCATCAGAGGCTTGCGGCCTTCGGGCTCATTCTTGAAGTTGTCGATATTGTCGAGGAACATCCAGCACTTGCGGATCTGCTTGTAGCAGCGGTACCAGTTTTCGGAAACCTCGTAGGATGCGTTGGTATGCTTCCAGTTACCGACGTTGAACGCCTTGTTGGTAGCGCCGTAGTCAGCGGTGTACTCAGACATATCGGTAGCGGATTCAAGCATTCCGTGATAGTCACCGAACTTGTCGCCGCCGATGTGGTGGTGAAGCATATTATTATAGATACCGTCGAGATAACGCTGCGAACGCAGGTAATCTTCGAAGATGTACTCTCTGGTCTCGCCGTTGTTGGGCGCCTCGTCCAGGAACTTCTTGCAGGAAGAGATGGAGAACACACCAACTGCGAATGCAGCGGTCATTGCGATTATGTTGAATATTTTCTTCATATAACTGTCCTCCTATTAGAATTGCATATTAAGACCAAGGCTGAAACCGCGGGTCTGGGGATAGATTGCACCGGTCGATCCGGTAGGTGTCTCCGGGTCGACTACGTGGAGCTTGTCCCAGGTCCAGAGGTTGACGCCGCTCAGATAGAGGCGCAGACCCTTGACGGCTGCAGACTTCTTGAAGACCATATTGTAAGCCAACTCGACGTTCTTCAGACGAAGGTAAGGGTTGTTCTTCTGGAAGAAGGAGTTGCGTACGTGGTTCTGGCTGGTCGCACCGACGTGGAGTGCCGGATAGGTAGCCGTGTCGGCGGTCTCGGGAGTCCAGCGGCCCTGATGGATATCCTGTACGCGGCCGCGGTTGTAGAACTCGTACATCAGGTAGTTCGAGATGAACACGCTGCTGTGTGCCGAGCCCTGGAAGTGCCAGTCGAGAGACCAGCGCTTGTAGTTGATACCACCGGAGAAGCCGTATACGATGGAAGGAATGGTAGGATAGCCGATTGCTACGCGGTCATACTCGTTAACGACGCCGTCGGCGTTGTAATCCAGATACTTGAAGTCACCGGGGATAGGCTTGCTACCAATCTGCTGGACAGGGGAGTTGTCGATCTCCTCCTGGTCGCGGAAGTAACCGAGGACGACATAGCCGAAGTGCTGGCCGATCATCCTGCCCTCTTCCTTCTGCCAGGGAAGCATAGTGTCGGGCTCGTCCTTGTAGACGACCTCGTTGTGCAGATAGGTGTAGTTGGCCTTCAGGTAGAAGTCAAGGTTCTTGTTCACCTTCTGGCGGTATGCAAAGTCGAACTCCCAGCCGTTCTTCTTGGTCTTACCGATGTTCATATCGGGGAAGCCGATACCAATCAGACCGGGAACGGAGTTCGGGGTCATAAGGATGTCGGTACGGTTCTCGAAGAAGCGGTCGACCGAGAGGCTGAACTTGTTCTTCAGGATCGCGATATCGATACCGAGGTTGATCTGGCGTGCCTTCTCCCAGGTTGCCAGGGGGTTGGCGATTGCCGGCTCGGTCGTGGTACCCAGGGAGGTACCGCCGTTGTAACCGAAGTATGCCGATGCGGAGGTACTGGTGGTCCACTTACCTTCCTTGTAGATGAATCGGGTGTTCGCGTAGTCGTTACCGGTGATACCGTACGATGCGCGGAGCTTCAGGTTGTTGATATAATCGGCGTTGTCCTTGATGAAATTCTCGTTGTGGACGTTCCACGCAGCCGAAACCGAAGGGAAGAGACCGAAACGCTTGCCGGGAGCGAAGTTCTCGGATCCACGGTATGCGGCGTTGGCCTCGATGAAGTAGCGGTTCTTGAAGGAATAGTTCGCAATTCCGATGAAGCTGACGCTCTTGTAAGGAATGGAGGAACCGCTGCGGTAGTCGGAGATGTTGGAGACGCCCGAGAGGGAGAACTGGTGGGAACCGAGCTGAAGCTTGTAGTTCAGGCGGGCCTCGCCGTAGATCTTGCGGGTCGAGGAGATCGAACCAGAAGAAGTAGCGTAGAAGACAGGCTCCAGGAAGGCGACGTAACGGTCGGTACGGCCGGGCTGCGAGATCAGCTGATAGGTGGTCTGGGTCTCGGTCCACTGTCCGTAGTTACCGAAGTTGGAGTCATATGCTCCGCGGACGGATGCCGAAAGGCCCTTGATCCACTGGCTGAAGTCGTACGACAGCTTGATGGAGGTGTTGATGGTATTGTTCTTCTTGCGGTAGGTTCCCTTGGTTGCCAGCATATACATAGGGTTCGCCTCGGGGAAGTCGGTCGTACCGGAGTAGAGGCGGTTGCCGTCAGCGTCGGTGTAGTAAGGCGGCATAATCCACGAAGGAATTCGGTTCATATTGGTGAAGACCGATGTGTTGCTGTAGGGCTGTGCCTGGTCGGTGATACCGGCGCTCATATCCATCGAAATGGTCATCGCCTTGGTCACCAGCACGTCCACGTTGGAACGCAGGGTCATACGCTGGAAGCCGAACTTAGGGTCGTAGATTCGTCCCTGCTCCGTCTTCAACTGACCGTCCTGGTACATATAGGTACCGGAGACGTAGTATTTGACGGTCTTGGTACCTCCTCGTACGCTGAGGGAGAAGTTCTCCTGGGTGGAGAATTTCTTCATCATCAGGTCGTACCAGTTGGTGTCGGGGTACCTCAGGGGATCGTCCTGGACGCGGTAGTGCTCAAGTTCGGCGTCAGTGTAGAGCGGCTCGTTGCCGTCGTTCATCAGCGCCTCGTTGTAGAGCACGAGGCTTTCGTAGGAATTCAGATAGGTAGGCACGCGGGTAGGCTGGTTGAGGGTGATGGACGAGTTGAAGGTCACCTTGGGGCGGCCCTCGTCACCACGCTTGGTCGTAACCAGCACGACACCGTTCGCGCCCTTGGATCCGTAAACCGCAGTCGCAGCAGCATCCTTAAGGATGGAGAACGACTCGATCTCGGTAGGGTCGATACGCAGGAACTGGGCCTGGTTACGCTCGACACCGTCGATGACGTACAACGGTTCTGCGTTGTTCCAGGTACCCGCACCGCGGATGTACAGCGTCGACTCGTCGGCACCGGGCTGTCCTGAAGCCTGCATTGAGACCAGACCAGGGATACGGCCGGCGACCGCATTCGAGATGTTCGACACAGGAGACTTCACGATCTCGTCAGCCTTCACCGTCGAAATCGAGGATGAAATCGCCGCTTTCCGCTGCTCGCCGAAAGCCACGACCACCGTCTCCTCAATCATACTCGTTGCCGGGCGCATCTTGACGTCGATGACCGTCTTCTTGCCTATGCTCACCTCTCGGGTCTCATAGCCAAGGAAGTTAAAGGTCAAACTTGCGCCACTGTCGACCGTCAACTCGTAATGACCCTTGGCGTCCGTCACCGTACCAAGGGTTGTGTTCGTAACGAAGACATCGACAAACGGGAAGGGTTCGCCCATCTCGTCGGTGACAGTACCGGTAATCTTTACCTTTCCGGTGCCCTGG
>JAEEGL014090138.1_pt1 | contig 15727 bp, 9 predicted proteins | sample 9134231 | NCBI WGS metagenome assembly JAEEGL01 (sample SAMN16246548, study PRJNA631951) | gut metagenome | biome: gut microbiome; feature: rumen; material: fiber-attached | host: Bos | place: Iran: Karaj | collected 2018-10
AACAACCAGATGTCAAACCTTATTTTCAAAGTATTTGAGAAAAACGGTGTTCCTACTCACTTGGTAGAAGAACTCAGCCCAACAGATACAGCTGTTAAAAAAGTTTCTATTGTTCCACTTGAAGTTATTATAAGAAACGTTGCGGCAGGCAGCTTTTCAAAACGCCTCGGCGTTCCTGAAGGCAAAGAATTCAAAGAGCCTACAATCGAATTTTCATACAAAAACGACGAACTCGGCGATCCGCTTATCAATGCATACTTTGCAGTGGCACTTGAGCTCGCAACATGGGAAGAAATCGAAACAATCAAGAAATACGCTTTCAAAGTTAACGAAATCGCCAAAAAGATTTACCTTGATTGCGGTCTTAAACTTATCGATTTCAAAATCGAATTCGGTCGTTACCACGATCAGATTATCTTGGCTGACGAAATGTCACCGGATACATGCCGTCTTTGGGATGTTAAAACAAACGAAAAAATGGACAAAGACCGTTTCAGACGTGACCTCGGTGGCGTAGAAGAAGCATACGAAGAAGTATTTTCAAGAATTAAAAAAGAATTGGGAGAATAATATGGGAACAGACAGATATATCAGCCCTCTTTCGGAAAGATACGCAAGCAAGGAAATGCAGTACATTTTTTCACAGGACATGAAGTTCAAAACCTGGAGAAGACTTTGGATTGCCCTTGCGGAAAGCGAAATGGAGCTTGGCCTTACTCAAATCACACAGGAGCAGATTGACGAAATGAAAGCTCATGTTGATGATATTAACTACGAAGAAGCCAAAGCTCGCGAAAAGATTGTTCGTCATGACGTTATGAGTCATGTTTACGCCTACGGACTTCAGTGTCCTAAGGCTAAAGGTATTATTCATCTTGGCGCCACAAGCTGTTATGTTGGCGATAATACCGATATTATCGTAATGAATGAAGCACTCAAGCTTGTCAGAACAAAGCTTGTTAATGTTATTGATAAACTTGCAAAATTCGCAAATGAGCATAAGGATTTGCCAACCCTTGCCTTTACTCATTTCCAGCCGGCACAGCCTACAACCGTTGGTAAACGTGCCACACTTTGGTTACAGGATTTTGCAATGGATTTAGATGACCTTGATTACATTCAGGGAAGTCTCAAGCTTTTAGGTTCAAAAGGTACAACAGGTACACAGGCAAGCTTCCTTGAACTTTTTGCCGGCGATTGGGAAAAAGTTAAAAAGGTTGATGAAAAGATTGCCGAAAAAATGGGCTTTAAAGAATGTTATGCCGTAAGCGGACAGACATATTCAAGAAAAGTAGATATGCGTGTTCTTAACGTTCTTGCAAATATTGCCGTTACGGCACATAAGATGAGTAATGATATTCGTCTTTTACAGCATTTAAAAGAAGTTGAAGAACCTTTTGAAAAGAATCAAATCGGTTCATCCGCAATGGCTTACAAACGTAACCCTATGCGTAGCGAAAGAATCGCATCACTTTCAAACTATGTTATATTGGATGCACTTAATCCTGCACTTGTTGCGGCAACACAGTGGTTTGAAAGAACACTTGATGATTCCGCAAACAAACGACTTTCCATTCCGGAAGGTTTCCTTGCCATTGACGGAATCCTTGATTTATGTATCAATGTTACCGACGGACTTGTTGTTTATCCTAAAGTTATCGAAAAGAGACTTAGAAGTGAGCTTCCTTTCATGGCAACGGAAAACATTATGATGGATGCCGTTAAAGACGGCGGCGATCGTCAGGAACTCCACGAAGTAATCAGAACTCTTTCAATGGAAGCGGGAAAAGCCGTTAAAGAAGAAGGTAAGGACAACAACCTTTTGGAACTTATTGCGGCAAACGAAAACTTCAATTATTCATGCGAAGAGCTTGAAGCAAAGATGAATCCTGCGGATTATACGGGATGTGCTTCAATGCAGGTTGAAAGATTTTTAAATGAAGTAATAAAACCAATACAGGATGCCAATAAAGATATCCTTGGTTTAAACAGTGAAATTAATGTATAAAGCAAAGGCGCTTTGAGTGATGCTCGAAGTGCCTTTATTATGAGCGTACGCGTATGAGGAAAAGATAATGATTAATGATAAACTTCATGAAGAATGCGGCGTGTTTGGTATCTGGAGTCCAAACAGCAAAAATGTGTCATATTCAATGTACTTGGGTCTTATGGCTTTGCAACACAGAGGCCAGGAGTCCGCAGGTATGGCTCTTTGCGATACCAACGGACCTTTCGGTAACGTGTGTCATCATAAAGAAATGGGCCTTGTAAGCGAAATTTTTGACAACGAAACATTGGCCAAGCTTAACGGCAATATCGGAATAGGCCATGTGCGTTATTCCACAACGGGTTTCAGCAGTGTGGAAAATGCTCAGCCACTGGTACTTAACTATCTTAAAGGTACCTTGGCCCTTGCCCACAATGGAAATATTATAAATTGCGAAGAAATAAGAAATGAGCTTCAATCAATCGGGGCGATTTTTCGCGGTACAACGGATTCGGAGGCCATTGCTTATTATATAGCAAAGGAAAGAGCACATACCGAAAGCATAGAAGAAGCGGTTATAAATACCATGGCCAAGATTAAAGGCGGCTACGCCCTTTTGATCATGAGTCCGAGAAAGATGATTGCGGTGCGCGATCCACACGGTCTTAAGCCATTGTGCCTGGGAAAAATCGATGATACATATGTGCTTGCTTCGGAAAGTTGTGCTTTGGATGCTGTGGGAGCGGAATTTGTTCGTGATATCGAACCGGGTGAAATCCTTACCATTTCGAAGGATGGACTTCGTTCCGAGTATTACAAATCGGATAAAAAGGCCCATTGTATTTTCGAATATATTTATTTTGCACGTCTTGATTCATATATGGACGGTATCAATGTTTACGATGCCAGAATAAACGGCGGTCGAGCTCTTGCAAAACGTTATCCTGTGGAGGCGGATTTGGTTGCCGGTGTTCCGGATTCGGGAATTACGGCGGCTGTAGGATATTCCAAGGAATCGGGAATTCCTTTTGGTATTGTCTTCCACAAAAACAGCTATGTGGGAAGAACATTTATAAAACCGACTCAAGAGGAGCGCGAGTCAGCGGTACATACAAAGCTTAATGTAATTGCGCCTGTGGTTAAAGGCAAAAGAATTGTGCTTATAGACGATTCCATTGTGCGAGGTACCACAATTGCAAATCTTATAAAGATGCTTAAGAAAGCCGGCGCCAAGGAAGTGCATGTGCGAATCAGTTCGCCGCCTTTCCTTTACCCATGTTATTATGGCACGGATGTACCGGATAATTCGCAATTAATTGCAAGTTCTCATTCCACAGAGGAAATAAGAAAGCATATCGGTGCTGATTCTTTGGGATATATGAGCATCGAAGACTTGCATGAAATGACCGGGGATTTGCCGATTTGCAAGGCATGTTTTGATAATATATATCCTGTTGAATAAGGAATACAATATGCTGTAATATTAATAAAACAGCATTTAAAGCGAAATTTATGTAAACCAATAACATTAAATAAAAAAAGGATGTCAGTTATTTTATGAAAAATGATTTTACGAAAAAAATTATTTTAGAAGACGGAAGTGAATACTTAGGCTACGGATTTGGCTCGGACAGCGAGAAGTTTGCTGAAATCGTATTCAATACTTCCATGGCGGGATATCAGGAAATCTTATCCGATCCTTCCTACACATATCAGGCGGTGGTTATGACATATCCGCTTATCGGTAATTACGGCATGAACAATGACGATTACGAAACGGAAGTGCCGACAATTTCAGCCATGATTGTTAGGGAATACAACGATTTTCCATCAAACTTCAGAAGCTGCAAAACCTTGTCCGCGGTTATGAAAAAGTTTGATATTGCCGGAGTTTACGGCATAGATACAAGAGCTTTAACCAGAAAAATAAGAAATTACGGTAGTTGTAAAGCTCTTATTTGCGATACAAGTATAAGCCTTGAAGAAGGCCTTAAACGTTTGGAAGCATGGTTGCCTGAAACAGACGCCGTTGCAAAGGTAAGCACCAAAGAGACATGGCGCTCACCTACATCAAATCCAAAATATAACGTTGTTGCCATTGATTGCGGCATCAAGCTTAATATCGTACGTTCCTTAAACAAAGCGGGATGCAACGTAACGGTTGTGCCTTGGGATACATCCGCAGAGGAAATCGAAAGCTACAAGCCTGACGGCATCTTTATTTCAAACGGTCCGGGTAACCCTGAGGATGCGGTGCCTACAATTGAAGCTATTAAAGCGCTTAAAGGCAAATATCCGATTTTTGGTATCTGCTTGGGACATCAGATAATAAGCCTTGCTCACGGCGCCAAGACTTACAAGCTTAAGTTTGGCCACAGAGGCGGCAACCACCCGGTTAAGAATTTAAAAACAGACAAAGTTGAGATAACATCTCAAAATCATTCATATGCGGTAGATGATAAAAGCCTTGCGGGCACCGGCCTTGAGGCTACGCATATAAATCTTTTGGACAACACCATAGAAGGTGTTGAAAACAAAGATGCATGCATTTTCTCAGTGCAGTATCATCCCGAAAGTGCGCCGGGACCACAGGATTCCGGTTACCTTTTCAAAGATTTTGTGGAATTAATGAAAGAATACAAAGCAAAGGAGGGCAAATAATATGCCGAAGAGAACAGACATAAAAACAGTCCTTGTTATCGGCTCGGGTCCGATTGTAATCGGTCAGGCTGCCGAGTTTGACTATGCGGGAACACAGGCCTGCCTTGCCCTCAAAGAAGAAGGATATAAGGTTATTCTTTGTAACTCCAACCCTGCCACAATCATGACGGATACAAAGATTGCGGATAAGGTTTACATGGAGCCTTTAACCCTTGAATTTATATCAAAGATTATCAGAAAAGAACGTCCGGATGCTCTTCTTCCGGGAATCGGCGGTCAGACAGGTCTTAACCTTGCCATGCAGCTTTCCAAAAAAGGCGTTCTTTCGGAATGTCATGTAGAGCTTTTGGGTACAAGCGGTGAAAGCATCAACCGTGCGGAAGACCGCGAGCTTTTCAAAGAACTTTGCGAAGAAATAGGCGAGCCGGTTCTTCCGTCCGACATTGCGGAAGATGAAGAAAGCGCTCTTGAAGTTGCAAACAAAATCGGATTCCCTGTAGTACTTCGTCCGGCTTTTACTCTTGGCGGTACAGGAGGCGGCTTTGCCGATGATGAAAAGCAGTTTAAGGAAATGATAAGAAATGCCCTTGAGCTGTCACCGGTTCATCAGGTCTTGATCGAAAAGAGCGTAAAAGGCTACAAAGAAATCGAATACGAAGTAATCAGAGATAAAAACGACACTGCAATAGTTGTCTGCAACATGGAAAACCTAGACCCTGTAGGCGTTCATACAGGCGATTCCATCGTAGTTTGTCCATCTCAGACACTTACAAACAAAGAGTATCAGATGCTTAGGGACAGTGCCCTTAAAATTATCCGTGCTCTTAAAATCGAAGGCGGTTGTAATGTACAGTTTGCCCTGGATCCGTTATCAATGCAGTATTTCCTTATCGAGGTTAACCCGAGGGTATCCCGTTCATCGGCCCTTGCATCAAAGGCAAGCGGTTACCCTATTGCCAGAGTTTCGGCTAAAATCGGCGTAGGTATGCGACTTGATGAGATTCCTCTTGCAAATACTTTGGCATCTTTCGAACCATCACTTGACTATGTGGTTTCAAAAATGCCTCGTTTCCCATTTGATAAATTCAATGATGCAAACAATTCTTTGGGAACACAGATGAAGGCAACGGGCGAGGTTATGGGTGTCGGCCGTAACTTTGAAGAAAGTTTCTTAAAGTCCGTGCGTTCACTGGAAATCGGACTTTATCATGCACACCATGCCAAGTTTGATGATGTATCAACGGATGAATTGTTGGTTTACATAACGAAAGGTACCGATGACAGAGTTTATGCCATTTGCGAACTTTTCAGAAGAGGCGTAGAAGCTAAGAAGATTGAAGATGCAACGGGCATTGACTACTTCTTCTTAAAGAAATTAAACAATATTACGGACATGGAAGCTCGTCTTAAAGAGGATGGCCGTAACGTAGACACAATCTACGATGCCAAAAGAATGGGATTTTGCGATAAGGCAATTTGCGACTTTAACGGCATGAGCGAAAAAGAGCTTTACGAGCTTAGAGTTAAGGAAAAAATGTTCCCGGTTTACAAGATGATTGATACTTGTGCGTCGGAGTTTGACAGCTATATTCCTTACTTCTATTCAACATATGAAGGCGAGAATGAGTCTATTATTTCGGACAAAAAGAAAATTATCGTACTCGGTTCCGGTCCTATCCGTATCGGACAGGGTGTTGAATTTGACTATTCAACGGTACATGCGGTGCAGACTATCAAAGAAGCGGGATATGAGGCTATTATCGTAAATAACAATCCGGAAACCGTTTCGACAGACTATACAACCTCAGACAAGCTTTATTTCGAGCCTCTTTGCGTAGAAGATGTTATGAATATCATCGAAATGGAAAAACCGGAAGGTGTTATTGCAACCCTCGGCGGTCAGACAGCCATCAATTTGGCCGAGAAATTAAGTAACAGAAATATCAAGCTTATCGGTACGGATTGCGAAGCTATTGAAAAAGCAGAAGACAGAGACAAGTTTGAAAAGCTTCTTGTGGAGCTTGGCATTCCTCAACCAAAGGGTCAGGCGGTTACAAACATCGAAGATGGTGTGAAAGTAGCGGGAGAAATCGGATATCCCGTACTTGTGCGTCCAAGTTTCGTACTTGGAGGCCGTGCAATGCAGATCGTTTCCAAAGAGACGGAAATGCGCCACTATCTTAAAACAGCCGTTGAGGTGGATGTGGACAAGCCGGTTTTGGTTGATAAATACATAATGGGTAAGGAAGTGGAAATCGATGCCATCTGCGACGGCAAAGATGTTTTCATTCCGGGTATCATGGAACTTGTTGAAAGAACCGGTGTCCACTCAGGTGACTCAATCAGTGTTTACCCGCCATTCAGTATTAGTGAAAAAGTAAAAGAAAAGATTATAGATTACGGTAGGAGACTCGGCCTGGGCATCGGTATTGTAGGTCTTTACAATATCCAGTTTATTGTGGATGAAAACGATGAGGTTTACATAATCGAGGTTAACCCTCGTTCTTCCCGTACTGTGCCGTTTCTTTCAAAGGCTACGGGATACAGCCTTGCGGATATTGCAACCCTTGTTATGCTCGGACATTCACTTCGCGATCAGAAGCTTGATTTGACCGAGAAGAATGCTTGTTTACTTCCTGTATATAAGATTCCGGCAGGAAAAGACGGCAAAAACAGCGACAAGGCAGAGATTATCAGCGGTGATACCGTCATTTCTCATGAAAAGGGCAGATATTACGTAAAAGCCCCGGCGTTCTCATTCTCTAAGTTAAAGGGAATGGATGCTTACCTCTCACCTGAAATGAAGTCCACAGGTGAGGCTATCGGCTATGACGAAAAGCTTCACAGAGCTATGTATAAAGCCTTGATTGCATCGGGGGTTAAGCTTCTTAATTACGGAACCGTGCTTGTTACATTGGCTGACGAAGATAAGGAAGAAGCTCTTCCTATGGTGCGTCGTTTCTACGACATGGGCTTTAACATCGAAGCAACCATCGGTACAGCCACATTCCTTAAGGAACACGGCATCAGAACAAGGGTTAGACATAAGCTTTCGGAAGGAAGCGAAGAAATCCTTGATTCCATCCGTGCAGGATATGTAAGCTACGTAATTAACACTCGTGCCATTTTATCCGGCGTGCACTACGAAGACGGTGTGGCTATCCGCCGTTGCGCCATCGAAAACGGCATAACCATGTTCACGTCACTTGATAACGTAAGCGTGCTTTTGGATGTACTTGACGAGATAACGGTGAGCGTAACGACAATAGATGCGTAGCTACGTATTATTCGTTTTTTGTGTTATGACAAATACGGAGCAAACAAGACAAAAAGATAATTCTCCGTGAAAACTGAATATAATTGCGCTTGCGATCTGATATATTACTCTTATCAGTGTTACAAAGACACTTGATAGAGTCTTTATAACACTAATAAAAGTGTTGATTGCATTATTGTGAAATGATGACGAAAAGACTGGGGATATGCGTAGATGAAGAGGCCCTTTGAACCATTACCAATATACAAGTTTGTTCTTTTACTGGTTGTGATTGCGTTGACTATATCAGTTATTATTATAAGTGTTTTGCTTTATGATAAAAGCAAAAAAAATAAGTATGGGACTGAAGCAACAGAAACACCTATAGCATTTAAGGTGATTGAACCAAAAGAAAAGGTTGAGCTTATATCTTTATCGATTTCATTAAAAGATATTAATACAGTCTTTTATAGTGACTCTGAAATATCAAAAGATTTATTTCGAGTTATAGGAACTTACTCTGATAAAACAGAAGAAGAGCTAACGGAATATGATATTGAAGTTCCTAAGTTGCTTGTTGGAGAGAACATTATTGTATTTGTTTATGATAAATTAAGCACAGAGTTTATTATAAATGTTGATGAACGAGTAGATGATACATGGATGGAAGGGACAACAGCGATTGATAATCCTTCTCCTGACTGGCTCTTAAACATCGCTGCAACATCCTATGCAAATCAAATAATTGTTGTAGCCGGATATGATATGAATAATGCTATTGTTTCAATGCATGAAAATGTTGATGGTTACTGGAGACAAATTGTTTCATCAAATGGGTATATCGGTCTTTATGGCATGGGAAGTGCTAACAAAGATATGGCAGTAACTCCTATCGGAACATTTACAATTGACAAGGCTTTTGGAATTGCGGATAATCCGGGCTGCGGAATGGAATATATCAAAGTAGATGACAGTTATTGGTGGTCGGGAGATCCGAATAATCACTTTAATGAGCTTGTTTCAGACAGAGAAGAGCCTGATTTTGACAAAAGTGATAGCGAGCATATTTATGATTATTGGACGCAATATCAGTATTGTTTAAATATGGGATATAATTCCGAGGGTATCTATGAGAATGGTTCTGCATTTTTTTTGCACTGCTCAAATGAATATCCTTATACGCTGGGATGTGTTGCGGTTCCTGAAAATATAATGATCATAATAATGCAAAATATAAGACCTGGATGTGTGATAGTTATTGATACGATTGACAATCTTGGGGCGTATTAACTATCAAAAAACTTGACATAAATACATATGTAAATATATAATAATATCTGATTTGCGGATTCGTCCGCAAATCAGATATTTTTTTTGAAAAAAAATGACCGCCGAGGCGGATTAGTCTTCTATAGCTGAAAGGGATATTGCTAAAATGGATGAGTTACTTGAAATATTAAGAAAATTACACGCGGATGTGGATTATGAAAAGGAAGACAAGCTTATTGACAATATGATTTTGGATTCATTTGACATAGTTACATTGATTGCGGAAATCAATGATAAATTCGGCGTTAAAATTTCTGCTGAGTATCTCGTACCGGAAAACTTCAACTCAGCTAAGGCTTTATGGGAGCTTATTGAAGAATTGGAAGACTAATGGTCTGCTTTGAGGTTGTATATGCTTTTTACATCTTTTGAATTTATAGGATTTGTAATAGTGCTGTTTTTATTGTATTATACGGTATTCAAAAGGCATCAATGGGTGCTTTTGTTGATTGCCAGTATAGTTTTTTATGCACTTGCAAATCCTTTTTATTTGATTTTTATTATTGCGTCAATCTTTACAATTTGGTTCTTCGCAAAGCGCATTCAAATAATTACGGATGGACAAAAGCAGGCATTTGAAAATAAAGAACTTAGTAAGCTTGAAAAAAAAGAAATAAGAACAAGCAATAAGCGTAAAAAAGTAAAGTGGCTTGTTTTGGGGATTGTTATAAATTTCGGTATATTAATAGCTGTAAAATATACTAACTTTTTCATTACGAATATAAACGGCGTTTTAAGCGCTTTCGGAAAAGAGGGGACTATTGGCTTTGTAGATATTATAATGCCTTTGGGAATCTCTTTTTATACGTTGCAGGTAGTGGGGTACCTTATTGATGTATACAGAGGAACAACTTCGGCAGAAAAAAATCCGCTAAAGTTGGCTTTGTTTGTATCATTCTTTCCTCAGGTTATTCAGGGACCAATCAGTAAATTTTCGGATTTATCAAAGACACTCTATTCAAATCATTCATTTGATTCAACGATTTTTTTTCACGGGCTTCAAAGAATTATGTGGGGCTTCTTTAAGAAACTTGTAATAGCGGACAGAATCATGCCTGCGGTTTTAACCATTACGGGGGATGTTGACACATATGGCGGAGCTTACGCATTCTTTGGTATGCTCTTTTACACATTGCAGCTTTATGCTGATTTCACAGGTGGAATTGATATTACAATAGGTGTTGCACAGGCTTTGGGCGTTGATATTAAAGAAAACTTCATGCGTCCGTTCTTCTCAAGAACATTAAAAGAGTATTGGAGAAGATGGCACATCACCATGTGCGAATGGTTCAGGAACTATCTTTTCTATCCGATTTCAACCAGTAACCCGCTTCTATCACTTACTCAAAAATGCAGAAAGGCTTTCGGAGAAAGAGTAGGACGAAGAATCCCTGTTTATATATCATCCTTTGTGGTTTGGTTTGCAACGGGTATTTGGCACGGAGCCAATTGGAACTTTATACTTTGGGGTCTTTTAAACTGGGCAATATTGATGGTCGGTGAAGAAATCGAGCCTATGGCTGAAAGATTTCATGCTCGTTTTGGACTTAAAAACAAGGCTCCTTTTATAGCATTTCAGATAATAAGAACTTTTTTGATAGTAAATATTTTGAATCTTTTTGATTGCTTCGCAACGGTAGGAGAAACTTTAAAAGCAATAGCTTCAATGTTCACGGTACATAATTGGAGAGTTATCGGAGAGGGAGCTTTACTTAACCTTGGAATAACGGCTTCAGATTATATAATAATTATAATCGGAATAGCAATAATGTTGATAGTAAGCATTTTTGCGGAGAAAACTTCAGTACTGAATGCCCTTTCACATAAGCCATTTTATGCCCGTGCAATATTATGGGGCGCTCTCTTTATTGCGATAGTGGTATTTGGAGCATACGGTATCGGATATGATGCAAGTCAATTTATTTATAACAGATTTTAATTTGCAAGTCTTTTAAACAAGACCGTTGCGATAGATTGTAAGAGTTGGAAAATGAACGAAGAGAAAGAAAAAGTTAAGAAAAACACTAAAAAGTTCATAATAGGAATGCTTGTAAGTGCTTTTGCGGTTGTGTTTATCCTTTGGTTTTTGCAGGGACTTCTTATGCCAAAATACGCATCTGACGTAGTGGAAGGAGCCTTGGTAAAAGAATACTACAAAGAAGACAACAAAGATTTTGATGTGCTGTTTGTTGGTGACTGTGAAGTATATGAAAATTTTTCTCCCGCAAAGCTCTGGGAAGAATACGGCATAAACAGCTATATAAGAGGCAGTGCGGAGCAGTACATTTGGCAGTCATACTATTTTGTTGAAGAAACGCTCAATTATCACAAGCCTGATGTGGTTGTGTTTAACATACAGTCACTGCAGTTTAACGAATCGGATTCGGAAGCTTATAACAGAATGACACTTGACGATATGAAATGGTCAAAGTCAAAAGTGGGATCAATAAAGGCTTCAATGAAGGAGGATGAAACATTTATTTCTTATTTGTTTCCGATTTTGAGATATCATTCCAGATGGAATGAGTTAACTTCTGATGATTTTAAGTATTTCTTTGATTCACCACAAATATCATATAATGGGTATTATATGAGGGTGGATTCGTTGGCAGCTGAAAATGTGCCCGAAGGAAGAAGGCTTTTAGATTACAGCTTTGGAGACAAGGCATGGAGTTATCTTGATAAAATGAAGGATTTGTGTGAATCGGAAGGCATAAAATTGGTTCTTATAAAAGCACCGAGCCTTTTCCCAACATGGTATGACGAATGGGATGAGCAGGTTAAAGAATATGCGGAAAAAAATGATTTGACTTATATAAATTTCCTTGAAGTTAGGGATGAGATAGGCCTTGATTATTCAACAGATACCTATGATGCCGGTCTTCATCTTAATCTCTTGGGTGCCGAAAAAATGTCTAAATACTTCGGGAAATATTTATCCGAAGAGCTAGGGGTTGCCGACAGAAGAGATGAGAGAGAATTATCGGACATTTGGGATGAAAAGATTGAAGCTTATGAAAATGAAGTAAAAGCTCAATGCGAAAAATATAATGTTGATTACAATGAATTAACAGGTAAAAGAAACGAGATTTAAAAGATGTGCGGAATTTGCGGAGTAATTAATTTAAAGAAAAAGGAAATATGCGATAAAGCTATCCTTGAGAAAATGTTGGAAAAAATCAAGCACAGAGGCCCCGACGGAGAGGGGACCTTTGCGGATGATATTGTTGGCATGGGCTTTAACAGATTAAGTTTTATCGATTTAAAAGACGGTATGCAGCCGCATTTTAACGAAGACAGAACCATTGTCAGCGTTTGCAACGGAGAAGTCTTTAATTTCAAGGAACTTCGAGATGAACTTATGGCAAAAGGTCATATTTTCAGAACAAAAAACGATGTGGAAACGATAGTTCATTTGTATGAAGAATACGGAGAAGCATTTGTAGAAAAAATAAACGGACAGTTTGCTGTTTGCCTTTATGATTCGAATAAAGAGAGAATCTATTTGGTAAGAGACCATGTGGGTATTTGTCCGCTGTTTTACACATATGTGGGAGATAAACTGGTTTTTGCTTCGGAGATTAAGGCAATACTTGAGTATCCCGGCGTGGAGCGAAAACTTAATATGAAAGCTGTAGATCAGCTTATGAATTATCCCGGTGTTGTATCGCCTAATACTTACTTTAAAGACATTTATTCCCTTGAACCGGGTCATATGCTTATTATCGACCATGAGAAAGATGTAAAAAACATAGAATTTTGGGACCTTTCCTTCCCGGAGGAGGAAGAAGACAAAGGTGAGGAATACTATGTTGAGCATTTAAGAGAATTGCTTAAAAGAGCGATTTCGAGGCGTCTTATTGCGGATGTACCGATTGGCTTTTATATTTCCGGAGGCTTGGACAGCTCTGTAGTTGCTTGTTATATCGGTAAATTTTTATTGGATAGTTATTATTCTTTTTCGGCAGAAATAGGAGCGGGAGACTTGGATGAAAGTGAATTTCAGAGAATGGTTTCCGAGTGTGTTAATTCCAAGCATTATAAGGTAAAGGTTGCTGAAGAAGAAATATGGAAAAACTTCGAAAAAGTTATTTATCACGCTGAAAGCGCCGTTAAAGAAAGTTATGACAATGCGGCATTTCTTTTGTCAAATCTGGTAAGCACAAGCCCCGCAAAGGCGGTTCTTACCGGCCAAGGTTCGGATGAATTTTTCAGTGGCTATGTGGGATATATGGTTGATTCCTTTAGGGGAATGCAAAAGGCAAGAATGACAAAAGAAGAGTGCGAAATAAACGAAATGCTCTGGGGAGATCCATATTTCCGATATGAAAGAAATCACCCTGAAATAAGAAAAATACATGAAAAGCTTTACAGCGACAATGTCAGAGGCGATATCAAAAACTTTTCAGCCTTTGCCGAAAGTCCTGTAAATGTTAATAAGTTAAAGGGACTCTCAACGCAAAAACGCAGATCCTACATAGATAACAAGCTTCGTTTGTCGGATCATTTACTTGGAGAACACGGTGACCGAATGTTCTTTTCACATTCGGTAGAAGGCAGACATCCTTTCTTGGATAGAGAAGTTGTGGACTTTGCTTTGGCGCTTCCGGATAAATATAAGCTTAACGGCGTAGATGAAAAATACATTTTGAAAAAAGCGGGAGAAGGTATTGTTCCGGATCCTATTTTGAAACGTAAAAAGTTTCCTTTCCAAGCGCCGGGCATGTCGGATATGGTTAAGAAAAAACCGGCAGCCGGGGAATCATCTATAGGTTTGGATTATGATCTTATTAAGAGTCAAGGTATATTTGATTTGAACTTCGTTAAAGAAATGCAAAATCAGTATATGTCAGATGATTTTAGATTAATGGGAGCTTATGAAATAGATTATCTTTTGATTGTTATGACGGTAACCAAGCTTTGCGATATGTATTCGATTAAGCTTTGATCATATAGCGAATTTTAGCAGGTTTAACTTACCTAAAAGGTAAACAGCATTGAGGTAAAAGTATGTTTGGAAAAATTAAGGAAAAGTTTTTTGGAACAAAAAAGAAAACAATTGTCTCTTCAATTGTTTTGGCAGCCATTGCGGCGGCGGTTGTAATTTTTATAGTTATTGAAAACAGTTTCGTTTACCATACTTGTCGAGTTGAGGCAGGAGTAACGGTTACTGTCGACGACTTCTTGAAAAGAGCGGATGCAGAAGCTTATATTACGGACGATAGCGATGAAATAGACACATCGGTACCGGGTGAATATAATGTGAAAATTAAAACAGGATTATTCAAACACCGTTCTAAACTTATAGTTGAAGACACAATTGCTCCCGAAGTAACAGTCAGGGATGCAAAAACAGGTTTCGGTAAAGAAATTTCGGCTGATAAGTTGGTTGTCAGCATTTTGGATGCAACAAAGACAGAAGTTGAATTTAAAGAAAAACCGGATTTTTCAGTCTGTGGTGACAAAGATGTGACCATTGTAGTAACCGATCTTGGTGGAAATGTTACCGAACAGAAGGCAAAACTTACCATTTGGCCGGTTGAAAGTACATTGGAAGTTGAGGCCGGCAGTGCTGTGCCGAGTGTTGAACAATTTGTACTTGATACAAGCATCAGTGGTGCACAGTTTATAACCGATATGTCTACAATTAACATGAACACGGTATGTGAGTATCCTATCGATATACAGTACGGAGATCAGATTTATACAAGTACATTAAGCGTTATTGATACGGTTGCACCTGTAATTCAAATGAGAAATGTGGAAAGCTTCACCCATGTAACAAGACAGGGGGCTGATTTCATAGCAGCTTATGATGATGCAACGGAACTTACATATACATTTGAAACAGAACCGGATATTCTTTATGAAGGTACGCAAAATGTTGTGGTTATAGCTACGGATGAAGGCGGAAACCAGGTTAAGGGTGAAGCAAGTCTTACCCTTCAGGCAGACAACGAAGCTCCTGTAATATACGGCGCGGAAGATATGGTATTATATATCGGTGAAACTATTTCTTACAGAAGTGTTGTAACGGCCAGCGATAACTGCATGGAACAGTTCAGTTTTGTAATTGATTCAAGTAATGTTAACCCAAGTGTCGCAGGTGTGTATCCGGTTTATTGTACGGCTACGGATGCCACGGGAAATACAACGACAGCAGCTTTTAATGTAACGGTTATGAGAAGAGCATTCTCCGAGGCTGATGCATACGGAATGGCAGCGGGAGCTCTTTCGGGAATTATCAGCGAAGGCATGAGCAAAGCGGATATTTGCAATCAGATATTTTGGTATATAAGAGGACACATGTCTTATCGTGATTGGTCGGAAAAAGGTAATTGGGCCCAGGCAGCCGGAGAAGCCTTCTATTACGGAAGAGGCGATTGCTATAACTACGCAAGTATGGCAAAAGCAATGTTAACCGTTGCGGGAATCGATAATATGGACATACAAATGATTCCTTACGGAAATGAATGTCATTTTTGGAGTATAGT
>JAEEGL014207125.1_pt1 | contig 15727 bp, 13 predicted proteins | sample 9134231 | NCBI WGS metagenome assembly JAEEGL01 (sample SAMN16246548, study PRJNA631951) | gut metagenome | biome: gut microbiome; feature: rumen; material: fiber-attached | host: Bos | place: Iran: Karaj | collected 2018-10
CGTAAGGAAGAGGTTCATCACGCTAAGGAAGAGGGCATCATTTTTGACCTTCTCACAAACCCTGTTGAGATCCATGAGGATGAGAATGGATGGGTAAAGAGCATTACCTGCATCCGTATGGAGCTTGGCGAGCCTGATGAGTCAGGAAGAAGAAGCCCTGTTGAGATTCCAGGATCAGAGTTCGAGATCGAGTGTGATGCAGTTATCATGTCACTTGGAACTTCTCCTAACCCTCTTATTTCTTCAACTACAGAAGGTCTTGAGATCAACAGAAGAAAATGTATCGTTGCTGACGAAGCAAACGGACAGACATCAAAGAAGGGTGTATTTGCCGGTGGAGATGCTGTTACCGGAGCTGCTACTGTAATTCTTGCAATGGGTGCAGGAAGAGCTGCTGCAAAGGGCATCGACGAATATCTTTCAAAGTAAGTGGGGGAGTTATGGGCTATAGTTTTGTAGTGTTTGCAGATGGATGCGCAAACCTTCCTAAGGAAATGCTTGATGGCATAAGTCTCATTCCAAACGATTATCTGCTTGATGATGTGCCACAGGTATATCTTGGGGATATTGATCATTTCGATGGCCATTCATTTTATGAGGACCTGAGAAATGGCAAGGTTGCTAAGACATCTTTGCTTAATACGCATTTGTTTGAGACACATTTCCGTCCGGTTCTGGAACAGGGACAGGATATTATTTATATTTCCATGAGTTCAGGCATCAGTGGAACTTATAATGCTGCAAGAATAGCAGCAGAGGAACTTTTAGAGGAGTTCCCCGAACGCTTTATCCATATTGTGGATTCCCACGGATGCGGATTTGGAAATGGTATTTTAGCAGAAAGAGCAGCTTCTTTAGCAAGGAAGGGTGTTGATGTTAAGGAAGCAGCTAAGATTTTGGATGAGGACGTTCCTCACATGTGTCAATACTTTACGGTAGATGATCTTAACTTCCTTAGAAGAACCGGCCGTGTAAGTGGTGTTGCTTCAACCATTGGAACTGTCTTGAACATTAAGCCTATCCTTTATGGTGACAGCACAGGACACATTGTTTCCTGCGCTAAGGTTAGAGGCCGTAGCCAGGCTATAAAGGCTCTGGTTAATAAGTTTCAGGAAAAGGTTATGGATGTGCCAGATCAGCATATCTGCATTTCCCATGGCGACTGCCTTGAGGATGCAAATACTCTGATTAAGATGATCCGTGAGATCGCTCCGGACACACCTATCACTCTTGCACAGCATGAGCCATTTTCCGGTGCCCATGTAGGTCCCGGAATGCTTGGACTTTTTTTCTACGGCAAGGAAAGATGATCAGTTATAAGGAGCTTACAATTGGATAAACAGGAAAAAATCAAATTAGCCATTACAGCAGGTATAGCAGCAGTAGTTCTTTTGATACTTGTACTGTTCCTTGCTCTTTCAGGCAAGAAGAACAATGATGGCGAGATGCTTGAGGAAAACATTGCTAAGTATTCCAGTGGTCAGGAGGATTCTACAGAAGGTCTTTCTGTGATCACAGCAAGCGAAGAAAAATCTGATGAAAGCGATTTTGCAGCTACAGGGGATTCTGGTTCTACAGGATCCTCTGTGCTCACATATTCGGAAACTAAAAATACTGCTAAGGCAGCTATTTCCGGAAACAGCTTCTACGCTACAAGTGCTGCTGTATTAAAGAACGTATACAGGGGCATGAAGTATGACGTAAATGCTCAGCTTAAGGATATGTACACCTATTGGGCTGACGGAAATATGGATGCAGTAAGGGATCTGGCGCATTTGGAAAGATATGAGGCCATGTCTCTTTCTCTTAATGGCAGTAAGGATTTCTACTATTACGGAGATAATAATAGTGAGGGTAAGCCTGATGGTATGGGCCTTGCTGTTTACGCCAATGACCAGTATTATTTCGGAAAATGGTCTAATGGACTTAGAAACGGTGATGGAACATGGGTATCCTTCTACCCGAATTACAGTACCTATGTGGTAAAAGAGCACATGTATACAGGACAGTGGGCTAATGACCTTCCTGATGGTAAGGGACAGGAGCACTATGATTATGATCCTGAATATATGAACCAGGAGGATCTTTATCTTCAAAATGCCATAGGAGGTTTTTCTTCCGGCAAATACAATGGAGATATGTATATCATCACCATTGACAAGGATGGCAACACTATCGAATGGCTTGGAAGCTGCGTAAGTGGTGACTGGGGACAGGTCAATTATGCTTCCATTGACGATAAAGGGAAAATCCCTGTTCTTAGCGAAAGGGAAAATTCAGATAATCATATTTTCATGTCTGTTGATGGTGCCAAGGGCAATGGAGTAACAGGTATCATTACAGGTGGACAAGAGAAGCAGTAAGGTGTTTTTGTGAGCAGGATCAGTATTATTTGTGTTGGCAAAATAAAAGAAGAGTTCTGGAATGAGGCTATAGCTGAGTATTCCAAGAGGCTTTCCAGATATTGTAAGCTTGATATCATAGAGGTGTCAGATGAAAAGACACCTGATGATGCTCCGGAGGCTCTTTGCGAGCAGATAAAAAAGAAGGAAGCTGACAGAATACTGGAAGCTCTGGATGATAAGGCTAAAATCTGTACTTTGGAGATAAAAGGGAAAAAGCTTTCCTCCGAAGGACTTTCAGAGTTTATAGGCAAGCAGGGAGTGAACGGAATAAACCACATCCAGTTTATTATTGGTGGGTCACTTGGGCTTCACGAAAGTGTACTTGAGAAATCTCAGATGGCCATCAGTTTTTCGGACATGACATTTCCTCATCAGATGATGAGGGTCATTCTTCTTGAGCAGATCTACAGATCATACAGGATCCTAAACGGAGAACCTTATCATAAATAACGATCAGGATTTATTATATGAGTGAGATTACGGAACTAACGCTGAATCTTACTGCTGATGATGAGAGAAACATCTTTGGTGGTAATGACAGCTATATAAGAAAAATAGAAAAGAGCTTCCAGGTGGAGATCATTGATCGAAATGGACAGCTCCACATAATAGGCGAGAAAGAAGGAGCCCAGAGGGCATCTCAGATAATCAGAGAACTTGTTCAGTTATCAAGGCGCGGATCCATGGTGGAGGAGCAGAGCGTTGACTATGCAATCTCCCTTAAACAGGACGCTGAAAGAGAGCCTGGTGTTAAGGAAAGTGACAACGTTCTTGTGGATATAGACAGGGACGTTATCTGCCACACTATTTCCGGAAAGCCTATCAAACCTAAGACTCTTGGGCAAAAGAAATATATCGATGCAATACGTAATAAGATGATAGTTTTTGGCCTTGGTCCTGCCGGTACAGGTAAGACCTATCTTGCCATGGCTATGGCCATCACAGCCTTTCAGAGAGAGGAAGTGTCCCGTATCATCCTGACAAGACCTGCCATTGAAGCAGGAGAGAAACTGGGATTTTTGCCGGGAGATATGCAGAGCAAGGTAGACCCGTATTTAAGGCCTCTTTATGATGCTCTATATCAGATCATGGGCACAGAGAACTTCATCAAGAATATGGAGAAGGGGCTCATTGAAGTGGCACCCCTGGCCTATATGAGAGGAAGAACACTGGATAATGCTTTTATTATTTTGGATGAGGCTCAAAATACCACACCTGCCCAGATGAAAATGTTCCTTACCAGAATTGGTTTTGGTTCTAAGGTTATAATTACCGGTGATGCTACTCAGAAGGATCTTTCACCGGATACAAAGTCAGGACTTGATGTGGCAAGCGCAGTCCTTAAGAATATTGATGACATTGCCTTCTGTAATCTGACAAGTGCTGATGTTGTAAGGCATCCACTGGTTCAGAAGATAGTTAAGGCATATGAGGATTATGAGAAAAAGGCCGCAAACAAAGAAGTAAGAAAAAATGTTCAGAAGCTGGAGAAGAAAAGGGTAAATGGAAGGTGAGAAGTCTTCGGATATTAAAATAAAACTGTTTTATGCCGCTATGTTTTTGTTTACAGGCATAATGGTTTTCTTAACATCTTTTTTATCTGATAAAAGTTATGAAGCTATTTTAAGGAATACTATTGTTTCCTTAATCTGTGCAGGAGTCGTGGATTTTATGCTCCTTGATGCTGCCGGAAGAGGGAAAGAAGGCTTTTCCTACGATAACTATTACAAAAGGAACAGGTTCTTTATTGTGTACATGCTGATGGTAGTTCTGTCATGTCTCTTTTCCTTTGTTCCTAATGTATTCTGGCCTTACATGTCACTTATTGTGATCCTGGGGCTTTTTTCTAATGCAGAGATCGGAATTATTTCAGGAATAAGCTTTGTCACTATTTCTGTTATGCTTGAGCAAAATGGTTCCTTTGGGGAACTGTTTATGTATGTTCTTGCCGGAGCTGTTGCAATAGCTCTTTTCAGGGATCTTAAGGAAAATACATCCATTGGTCTGCCTACATTTGTGGCGCTTTTGATGCAGGGAGTTCTGCTCATTGCCTTTAATGTGCTTTTCCAAAACAGGACCCTTTCCTTTAATCTTTTACTGCTTCCAATCCTTAATCTGATGGTGAATCTGATCATTCTTTTGATCTTCCTGAATATGTTTGGTGTGTATATTATCAGAAAGTCTAATGATATGTACATGGAGATCAATGATGCTGAGTATCACCTTCTTGCAGAGCTTAAGGAGAAGGATAAAGATGAGTTTTTCAGGGCTATCCACACCGGATATCTTTCTGAGAGGATTTCCCTAGGACTGGGCTTTAATGACAGAGCAGTAAAGGCCTGTGCTTATTATCACAGGATCGGTGTTCTGGATGGCAAGACGAAATGGGCGGATGTAGAGCATTATTACACAGATAACAACTTTCCTATTGAGGCTATCGAGTACCTTCATGAGTATATTGAGCCTGTAAAAGGAAAGATTAAGTCTAAAGAGGCGCTTACAGTTCAGCTTTGTGAGACTGTTATTGTTTCCATCATGTATCTCATAAAGCAGAATAAGGATGCTAAGATAGATTATGATAAACTGATAGATGATCTCTTTGATAAGAAAGAGAAAGCTGGAGAATTAAAGGCATTTGATATCACCTATAACGAGTATGATCAGATGCGGAAGATCCTAAAGAAAGAGAAGCTTTACTATGACTTTTTACGTTGAGAATGAAGTTCAGGCAGATTTTGGATTTGATATTGAAGAGCTATCAAAGCTTGTGGCGGAAAAGGTTCTTGAAATGGAAGGGTGCGATTATCCTGTAGAGATAGGCCTTACCATCACTGATGATGAGGGTATTAAGGAAATGAACAGTCAGTTTAGGGGAATAGATTCTCCCACTGATGTTCTTTCTTTTCCGAATGTCAGCTATGAGACAGCCGGAGACTTTTCTGTGATGGATTCAGAGCAAAAGGTTGATCTGCTGAATCCTGATACAGGTGGCCTTATGTTTGGGGATATTGTGATAAACGAGGCCAGAGTAAGATCACAGGCTGCTGATTATGGACACAGCCTTAAGAGGGAGTTTGCTTTTCTTGTGGCACATTCAATGCTTCATCTTTGTGGTTATGATCACATGGAGGAAGATGAGGCCAAAGTGATGGAAGATAAGCAGGAAAAAGTATTAGGAGAACTTGGTATTACCAGAGACTAGTTTTGATTGGGAGTGCGCCTCATGAAGACGTATACAGAGGAGAAAAGAATCAGGCCGGATGTACTTACGGCTTCAGTATATATTGCTATAGCTGCAATGATGCTTTATGCAGTTATCTGTCAGAAAATATATGGAGATAAGGGAGCTTTTTTCAGTGCAGCTCCTTTATCATTGTATCTGCTTTTTTACTGCCTGTTTGTGTTTGCAACTCAGAAGGCAGTTTATATTATGGTGAGGCTACGGGCCAGAAGATCCCAGTATCTAAATGCCCAGGCCAATATGGAAAGGTCCGTCAGGGTTTTCGGAATAGCTTCAGTTCTAATCGGTGTTCTTACAATCTTAGGAAGTTATTCTCTTTCTGGTAAAGCTTTTGGAGCTGAGAGAGGCTTTTTCCAGCTGATGATTGCCGGTGCCTCCATCATACTTCTTGGAGGTCAGGGAGTTCTAAGGGGCTACCTTCAGGGAGTGGGCTACACAAAGCCTATTGCTGTAGCTGATATAATCGTTGCGATTTTTTCCATGGTTTCCGGAATAATTATTGTGGAATTCCTGTACCACTATGGCCTTAGGGTGAACGATCTTCTTCATGTGGATGAGTTCAGCGCTGTTTATGGATCAGCAGGCATGATGGCAGGTATTTTTATCGGTTCGCTGGTGGGCTGTATTCTTACCGTTATCAGCTACAATCTCAGAAAGAGCGAGATTGCAAGCTTTGTGAAGAGCGGAGCTCCAAGATATCTGGATAATAAGAATGATGTTCTTACCGGAATCAGACATATCATGGCTTTGTACTGTACACCTGCTCTTATGGTACTGGTGGATCAGTGTGCTTACGTTATCTTTACAAGAAGATTCCATGAGGATGTGGACTACGTTTCCCTGTTTGGAGTTTACGCAGGCAGGATAGTTACCAGTGTAGGGCTTATTTCAATTCTTTGCTGCATTCCTTTTATCAAGAGATGGAACAGGGTTATGGCAAGGATAGAAAGAGATGAGCTTGAGGGTGCAAGAGACAGATATAAGGGTCTGATGCGCTTTTTCAACGTCCTTTTGATTCCGGTTTCTGTGTTTGTTTTTGCTTTATCAGGCACAGTACAGACGGTTATCTTTGGAAAGGCTTCTGAAACTGCTAACAATCTGATGCTGCCTTCTGCGGTAGCCATTTTCCTTTTCAGCTTTGCGATTATGTTTTCCTGGCTCTTAAGTCACATGGGAAAATCTGTGATCATACTGCTTAACGTTGGAATAGGCTGGGCTGTACATGTTGGCGGACTTATTCTTTTTATGATGATATTTAATTTAGGCATTATGGGAGTAGTAATAGCAGCCCTTCTTACATTTTTGGTGTATGATGTGCTTTGCTTTTTGATGATCGGAAAGATGCTCAGATACAGGCAGGATCATTTTAAGTGTGTTCTGCTTCCCGGTATCAGTGCTGCAGCTTCCGGTTTTGTGGCATTTCTTTTGAATATGCTTCTGGTAAATAACATTGGAGAAGCGCTCACCTTTATTATCTGCCTTGTAGTTTTCTATGCCGTATACATGCTGATAATGATCGTGACCAGGGGAATAATGGCCCATGAGCTTAGAAAAATCCCCCTTGGATTTATCTTTGAGGGCCTTGCCAGAACGATAACCCACGACAGGTATTATGAGGGATAATTTTGAGTAAGAGGATCATTGTAGCCGGAGGGGGAGCTTCCGGTATGTGTGCTGCTATATATGCAGCAAGAAATGGTGCAAAAGTCACTATTATAGAGAAGAATACTGTCCTTGGTAAAAAACTCTCCATGACGGGTAACGGAAGGTGCAATCTGACCAACCTGGATATGAGAGAGGAATGTTATAACACTGCTGCCCGTGGAAGAATGAAGGAGTGGCTTTCTACCTATGGAGTTGAAGATGTTATAAGCTTTTTCAAGTCCTTGGGAGTGGTAGTTAAGAGCGAGGACGGATATATCTATCCGGTTTCAGGTCAGGCTTCTACAGTGGTCAGGGCTTTGGAGAATGAAATTTCCCGCCTTGGAATTGAGGTGGTTTACGGACTGCAGCTTAAAGGTGTTAATGCAGAGGATGAGGGAGTTTACGAGGTAAAAACAGATAAGGACTCTTTTACCTGTGACGCAGTTATTCTTGCTGTGGGTTCCCTGTCCGGAGCTAAAAGTACCATGTCCACAGGCGACGGGTATTATATCTGCAAGAAGCTTGGTATGAATGTTAAGGATACTTATCCGGCTCTTGTTGGATTTAAATGTGACCCTCAGGAACAGATGCCAAAGGCAGGTGTCCGGATCACCGCCGATATTTCTTTTGTCCTGGGAAAAGAGACTTTGGCAAGGGAGCAGGGTGAATTACAGCTGACAGCTGATGGAATCTCGGGAATACCTGTTATGCAGGCCTCAAGGGATGTTATCAGGTTTGTAGAAGAGAAGAAGCCTGTATACGCTGTGATAGATTTCTTCCCGGACTATGATGATAAAGATTTTGAGTCCCTTAAGGCTGACATGTTAAAGCTTAAGGATGACAGGACTTTGGAGGAGTTTTTGCAGGGCTTTTCCAACAGCAATATAACTGAGATGGTCCTTTCAAGGATGAAGCTCTCTAAATCCATGAAGATGAAGAATATTTCCTCCAGTATGGCAGAGTGTATTCTGGATAATTACAGGGCTCTGCGACTTAAGATTGATGAAAGCTATGGATATATGGCTTCTCAGGTTACCACAGGTGGAGTGAGTCTGGGTGATATAGGCAGTGATTTTGCTTATAAAAAATCCCCCGGCATTTTCTGCATCGGGGAGCTTGTGGATGTTGATGGAAGATGTGGAGGCTATAACCTGCAATGGGCTTTTACAAGTGGCAGCATTGCAGGCACAGCAGCTTCACTATGATCATTTATAGGACTTTAGTGTTTTGTGGATGCGGTCCTCAGGTTTAGTCAGTTTTTGCATTGAACCATGGTTGTGGAGGGTATCGATTATGGCTGCTATATAGCGGTTCATGCTAACGCTCATATAGTATTCCTTTTCCAACAGCTCAGGTTTCTGGTAAACAAGGTTGGTGGTAAATATCCTGTCAAACAGGCCCTGTTCATAGGCTTTATCAAGCTTTTCAAAGCCGCTGGAGAAAAGGCCGAAGGTTGCAAAGATAAAGACTCTTTTTGCACCACGATCCTTGATCTGCTTACATACATCGATGATGCTTCCACCTGAAGCGATCATATCATCTACTACGATGGCATCCATTCCATCAAGGCTTCCGCCACAGAAGTCATGGGCTATGATGGGATTGGTGCCATCAACTATGTTGGCATAATCCCTTCTCTTGTAGAACATACCAATATTGACGCCAAATACAGAGGCGAAGAATACTACACGCTCTGTGGCGCCTTCGTCAGGGGCTATGAACATCAGGTGATCTGAGTCTACCTTGATATCTTCATATTCTGTTAATAAGGCCTGGGTAAACTGCAGGGCAGGAGACACGTTCTCGATTCCCTTTAAAGGAAGAACGTTCTGCATTCTAGGGTCATGGGCATCAAAAGTAACTATGTTATCCACACCCATATATTCAAGCTCCTTCAGCATTACTGCGCAGTCTAAGGATTCACGCTGGGTTTTACGATGTTGCCTTCCTTCATACAAAAAGGGCATTATTACCGTAATCCTTTTTGCTTTTCCGCTGCAGGCTGCGATAATGCGCTTCAGGTCCTGAAAATGATCGTCGGGAGACATACGGTTCAGTTCCCCGTCCATTTTATATTTAAGGGAATTGTTACATACATCCGCAAGAATATAGATATCCTTGTGCCTGACGGATTCTTTGATGATAGCCTTGGCTTCGCCACTGGCGAATCTTGGACACTGGGATTCGATGAGAAGATTGTCGCATTGCTTCCACTCACACAGGATCTGATTTATCCTTTGAGCTCTTTGGGAGTATGACTCAAGTGCAATTATTCCTAAATTCTTTGTATCATTCATAGGGATACCTGACCTTTCTATCTATATTTTAACATATCATAAACTGTAAAACGTACTATAATACTATGTATATAATCTATTATTTAATGATCTTGGAGATGTGAAATGGTTTCGTTGGGATTATGTTTTTTGGCTTTATTACTTGGCTTCATGTTTTATGGCAAACTTGTTGAAAAGATCTTTTCGCCGGATGACAGGACTACACCTGCCTATACTAAACAGGATGGAGTAGACTTCATTCCTATGAAGACCTGGAAGGCCTTCCTGGTTCAGCTTCTTAATATTGCAGGTACAGGACCAATATTCGGAGCTATCATGGGAGCCTGCTTTGGACCAGTTGTTTTTCTTTGGATCATCTTTGGTGCGATCCTGGGCGGAGGAGTCCATGATTACATGTGCGGAATGATCTCAGAAAGGCATGATGGATCCTCTATAGCTGAGCTTAGCGGCATTTATTTGGGAAAAGCTGTAAAGTGGGGGATGCGTGTTTTTTCAATTGTGCTTTTGATCCTGACAGGAACAGTTTTTGTCACATCGCCAGCAGCTCTTTTGGCAAGGCTTACACCGGACTTTATGGGGGTTCCATTTTGGACATTTGTGATCCTTATTTACTATATTCTTGCAACACTTCTTCCCATTGATAAGATCATTGGCCGTTTTTATCCGATTTTTGGAGCCGTTCTTATAGCAATGGCAGTTGGTATAATTTTTGGTATCTTTAAAGGTGGTTACACTATTCCTGAGATAAGCCTTCAGAATCTCCATCCGGAGGGGCTTCCTGTCTGGCCATATATGTTCGTGACTGTGGCCTGTGGTGCTATTTCCGGATTCCATGCAACCCAGTCCCCGATGATATCCAAGTGCATTACATCTGAGAAACAGGGACGTGTAGTTTTTTACGGCGCTATGATTTCGGAATCTGTTATAGCTCTTATCTGGGCCGCCGGCGGAGTAGCATTTTATGGCGCAACAGGAGCACTTTCCGCAGCGATAACACAAAACGGACAGTCCGGAGTTGTCTTTGATATCTCTACAGGAATGCTGGGGCCAGTTGGAGCAGTCCTTGCAATTGTCGGAGTTATCGCTTGTCCCATCACTTCAGGTGATACGGCATTCCGTTCAGCTAGACTGATCCTTTCTGAAATCACAGGTCTTGATCAGAAGAAGATCAAGAATCGCCTTTTGATCACATTGCCACTACTGGGAATCGGTGCGCTTTTGACCCATCTTGATTTCAATGTGCTTTGGAGATATTTCTCCTGGAGTAACCAGACCCTGGCTATGATATCCCTTTGGATTTCCACTGTTTTCCTTATCCGTAACAGGGGAAAAAAATATAGTCTCCTCACAGCTCTTCCTGCCACCTTCATGACTGGGGTTAGTGTGACCTATATTCTGATGGCTAAAGAGGGCTTCCGCCTTGATAGAAGTATCAGCTACCCAATAGGTGTGGCTGCAGCTGCTGTTCTTTTTGCGATTTATGTTTTAAAATGTCGTAATATGACTCAGAAGCAGGAGTAAAAATGATCAGAGTAAGTCAGATAAAGATTCCAATTGATATAAATGACGCCAGCTGGTATCAGGATCAGGAAAAGATATATGGGCGCCTTAGAAAGAAGGTTGCAAAGACCCTAAGAATCGGCGAAGAGCAGATTGAAAGCATAAGTATTTCCAAGCATTCAATCGACGCCAGGAAAAAGCCTGAACTTTTTGATATATATACGGTCGATGTTGTCATAAAGGCAGGAAGTGCTAACGGTAAGGGTTCCGGTAAGAATGGACTTGAAGAGAGTCTGGTAAAAAAGTGCCGCGATAAGAATGTAAGCGTTATTAAGGAAAAGAGCTATGACTTCTTTGAGAAGGTTTCAGCCAGGAAAGAATCAGAAGCAAAAGATAGTTCCACTGTGCCTGACTTGGCTTTAAATAAGCGGATTTGTATAATCGGTGCTGGGCCTGCTGGCTTGTTTTGTGGATATGAGCTGGCTATGGCGGGATTTAACCCTATAATTTTTGAACGTGGTGCTGACGTTGAAAAGAGATGTGAGATAGTAGATAGGTTCTGGACTTCCGGGAAACTGGATGTAAAGACCAACGTTCAGTTTGGTGAGGGAGGAGCAGGAACTTTTTCCGATGGAAAGCTTAACACCATGGTTAAGGACAAGGAAGGGAGAGGCGCTGAAGCTCTTGATATCTTTGTTAAACATGGTGCTCCCGAGAGGATTAAGTATGAGTCTAAACCACATATCGGCACTGATATATTAAAGGATGTAGTAAAGAATATAAGACAGAGTATTATAGATGCCGGTGGAGAGGTGTATTTCGAGAATCAGGTGACGGAGCTGATATTGGATGACACTAATGCGCTTAAAGGGCTTAAGGTGTCTGAGAGTATTGTAGAGTGCGACGCAGCAGTTCTTGCAATCGGCCACAGTGCCAGAGATACCTTCAAAATGCTTTATGAGAGCAAGGTGGAAATGCAGCCAAAGCCCTTTGCTGTGGGCTTTAGAGTTGAGCATCCACAAAGCCTTATTAATAAGTCCCAGTATGGAGTGGCAGATTCCAAGGCACTTCCGGCGGCTCCATATAAGCTGACAACTACAACCAAAGAGGGCAGAGGAGTTTATTCCTTCTGTATGTGCCCCGGAGGATATGTTGTCAATGCATCTTCTGAAGAGGGGATGCTTGCTGTAAACGGAATGAGCTACAGTAAGCGAGATGGCAAAAATGCAAACTCAGCCATTATTATTACTGTAGATCCTAAGGATTTTGGCTCAGACCATGTGCTGGCAGGTGTTGAATTTCAGAGAAAGCTTGAGAAGAAAGCCTTTGAGCTTGCTGGGGGCAAGATTCCTGTTGAGCGTTACGGGGATTTCAGAAAGGCTGTGAATGCCGATAACACTGCCGTCAAGGAGCAGGGAATTTCCGGAGTGGATAATGACATGAATGATAATGGGATTTCCGGTGTAGAATCTTTTGATTCTGAGTTTAATGATCCACAGATGAAGGGCTCTTATGAGTTTGCTGCTGTTCATGAAATACTTCCGGAGGAGCTTAACACGGCCTTTGTGGAAGGTATGGAGAAATTTGGCAGGATCATAAAGGGCTATAACGACGAAAGGGCTCTTGTTTCAGGCGTGGAGAGCAGGACCTCATCACCTGTACGTATTAACAGAGACGAAAATGGTGAATCCGTTAACATAAAGGGGCTTTTCCCTTGCGGCGAAGGAGCTGGCTATGCTGGAGGAATCATGTCAGCTGCCATGGACGGGATTCGTACAGCTGAACTTGTAGCAAAGAAGCTGCTTGATTAAGAAATGGATACGTAATTACTGATTAGATGTTGAACAATCGCACAAAGAGAAAGGTAGCATGGATAAAAACCACATAAGAAAGGCATCTCTTGCAAAGAGAGATGCCTTGACGAGAGAACAGATAGAAGAAAAGAGTAGACAGATTTTTGAAAAGCTGATGGAGCTTAATGAGTACCGGGATGCTGAGAATATCCTTGTTTATGCATCCATGCGCAGTGAAGTTTTAACTGATGACATCATTTTGGATGCGTTGGCAAACGGGAAAAAGGTCTTTTGCCCAAAGGTTACGGATAAGGCTAACGGAATCATGGAGTTTGTCAGGATCATGTCTTTGGAGGAACTGAATGAAGGTTACTTTGGAATAAGTGAACCTGATCTTACGGATGATTCAGAAATTGCCGGAAGAGCAGGCTTTGAAGAGGGTACCGGCTGTTCAGATAAAACTTTGGTTATAATGCCTGGGGCGGCTTTTGACAGACAGTGTAATCGTATCGGCTATGGCGGCGGATTCTATGACAGGTATCTGAAAAGACATCCTGAATATAAGACTGTTGCGCTGTCATTTGAATGTCAGATTTTGGATGAGCTGATACCGGTGGATGAATTTGATGTAAAGCCGACAGCTCTTTTAACAGAAGAAACAGCGACCTTACGGGAGATTTAATGGGAAGAAAAAAGCGAGATACAATTGAATTCAGATTCTATGAGATTCCCCAGGGACAGAGTTGTCTGGCGCTTCTGGGTGAAAAGTGGATCATGGTATATGGCAAGGATGATAAGTACCTTCATTTCCACAATCTCTTTGAGGTAGGCTATTGCAGGCACGGCGAGGGAGACCTGGTGTTTGATGAAAAGGTCTGCAAGTATGAGAGTGGTATGCTCTCTATTATTCCGGCCAATTATCCGCACACTACTTACAGCTCTGAAGAGAATTTCTGGGAATATATCTTTTTTGATATAGACCTGATCCTTGAACAGATATATCCGGATAATCCATCTAAGCAAAGGGAAGCCAGGGAAATAGCCAATAAGAGGGCAGATCTTCTCTATGAGTACCAGCATCCGGAGATGGGAGAGATCATCAAAAGGATTATGGAGGAGATGAGGGATAAAAAGCCCTATTATACTGAGACTACTAACAGCCTTTTGAGGGCTTTTGTTATGCTTCTTATCAGATATCAGAATACCAAAGAAGCTGATAGTGGCAGATTTAATGACGTTGAGAATCAGGGAGCCGTTATGGGTATAAGACCTGCTCTTGAGTATATGGACAGGGAATTTGCTGAAGAGATAAAGGTGGCTAAGCTTGCGGAAATGTGTAACATGAGTGAGGCACACTTCAGGAGGATTTTCCAGGATGGAATTAACATGACTCCTATGGATTATTTGAATCTTGTCAGGATACAGAAGGCCTGCATGATAATGAACAAAACTGATCATTCTATGGAAGTTGTTGCGGCGGAATGCGGCTTTTCAACTTTTTCTACATTTAACAGGAATTTCAGAAAGTTCCTCAATACTTCGCCCTATCAGTGGAAGAAGAATAAGGACAATTATAACAACAAGCTTTTGGATTATAAGATAAATGCACTAAAGGGTTGGTGATTTAGTAACATTTCTTAAACGTTTTCGTTCACAATTTAGACATATATGATTGAAAATGCACATTTTAGATAATAAAATGTGTATTTTTTTTGAACGCTGTTGTTATAATGTACATATAACCGAAACGGAAGGGTGATGTTTCCGTCAAATTGTATAAGTCGATGTTCATCAAACTCATCTGACATTGATTTTAACAGAAATCGGTTAAACTTATCATTTTTCTAATTTCATTTTAGGGAGGGTAATAAAAATGAAAAGAAAAGCATTATCAATTTTCCTTGCATCAGCTATGTCTCTTTCAATGTTAGCTGGATGCGGAAGCGCAGCAGACAACGGATCAGCTCCTGCTGACACAACAGCTTCAGAGCCTGCAGCTACTGAGACAGCAGCTACAGAGACTGCAGCTACAGCAGATGTTGCATCTGAGGGTGAGCACGAGCTTTCAGTTTACGCTTGGGATAAGAACTTCAACATTCCTGCTCTTGAGGCAGCTGAGAAGGCTTACCAGACAGTAGATCCTGATTTCAAGCTTAACATCGTTGAGCAGTCTGCTTCATCTGACGTTGAGAACGCAATCACACTTGCTGCTTCATCAGGTGATTACTCACAGCTTCCTGACATAGTTCTTTTCCAGGATCACTACATCCAGAACTATGTAACAAACTATCCTGATGCTTGGATGGATCTTGAGGATGCTGGCATTGACTGGTCTGATTTCGGAGCTGAGAAGCTTTCATACTCAACAGTTAATGGCAAGCACTACGGAGCTCCTGTTGATAACGGAACATCTGTATTTGCTTATCGTACAGACATTCTTGAAGAGTGCGGATACACAATTGATGATGTAACTGGAATCACATGGGATCGTTGGCTTGAGATTGGCCGTGATGTAAAGGCTAAGACAGGCAAGTACCTCGTTTCTATGGATCACAACGGAGACGATCTTCCTTACATGATGATGCAGGCTGAAGGAAAGTCACAGTGGAAGGACGGTGTTCCTTACTTTGTAGGAAACGAAGACCTCAAGGCAATCCTTAACGTAATCATCACAGGTGCTAAGGACGGCGTTATCTACCTCTGCAATGACTGGTCAGAGTACACAGATACATCAATCATTGGCGATCAGGTTGCTGGTGTATTCAATGGTAACTGGATCATTCCTACAATGGAGCAGGTAGCAGAGAACAGCGGTAAGTGGGCAATCACAACAGCTCCTACACTTTC
>JAEEGL015725205.1_pt1 | contig 15727 bp, 8 predicted proteins | sample 9134231 | NCBI WGS metagenome assembly JAEEGL01 (sample SAMN16246548, study PRJNA631951) | gut metagenome | biome: gut microbiome; feature: rumen; material: fiber-attached | host: Bos | place: Iran: Karaj | collected 2018-10
ATGGCGGCACACTCGTCGATGAAGCTGACGAGGCTCTTGGCAACGGGAATCTCGCACTCCGGCTCCTCAGAGAGGCTGACACGGATGGTGTCTCCCAATCCCTCTGTGAGCAGGGCGCCTATGCCCACGGCTGACTTTATGCGTCCGTCCTCGCCTTCTCCAGCCTCGGTGACACCCAAATGGAGCGGGTAATGCATGTTTTCGCGGTCCATAGCCTGCACCAAAAGACGCACGCTACGCACCATGACAACGGTATTGCTGGCCTTGATGGAGAGCACGACATCATTGAAATCCTCTCTCTTGCAGATGCGCAGGAACTCCATGCACGACTCCACGATGCCTTCAGGCGTGTCGCCATAACGCGACATGATGCGGTCAGAGAGCGACCCGTGGTTCACGCCGATGCGTACGGCAGTGTGGTGTTCCTTGCAAATGTTGAGGAAGGGGACCAGGCGGTCCTCAATCTTCTGCAGTTCGGCAGCATACTCCTCGTCTGTGTATTCCAGCTTCTTGAAGGTCCTGGCGGGGTCAACATAGTTGCCGGGATTGATGCGCACCTTCTCGCAGCAGCGCGCAGCCACATCGGCCACGTTGGCATTGAAGTGCACATCGGCCACGAGCGGGGTCATGATGCCCTCGCTTTTCAATGCCGCACTGATGTTTGCCATGTTCTCTGCCTCGCGCCGTCCTTGCGTAGTGAGGCGCACCAACTCACCTCCGGCACTGATGATGCGCTTGGCCTGGGCCACGCAAGCCGCGGTGTCATTGGTATCGGTGGTGGTCATGGACTGCACACGGATGGGTGCACCGCCGCCAATCTGTATGTTTCCAACCCGCACGGGGGTGGTATTACGTCGTTTTATCATAATCTATGTACCATGTACCATTTACAATTTACAATTTTCATTGGGTCATTTAGGTATTTGAGTCCCAATCACATCAGACATATCGTACATTGCAAATGGTAAATTCTACATTGCAAATTGTACATTGTAAATGGTAAATGGTAAATTGTAAATGGTAAATTGTAAATGGTTCAGTTGCACTTGAAGGCGTACTGCACCTCAGCCAGATCCTTGTTTGCTTTCTCTATCTTCTTGCCCAGACCGGCCTTGTATGTCTTCAGTCTCTGGGCTATTGTTTCGTCAGAGAGAGCGAGCATCTCCATTGCGAGGATGGCGGCGTTCATTGCGCCGTTCACTCCCACAGTTGCTACGGGTATTCCTGGTGGCATCTGAATGATAGAGAGCATCGCGTCCAGACCGTCGAGCATACCCTTGATAGGCACGCCGATGACCGGCAGCGTGGTGCTTGCTGCAATGACACCGGGCAGCGCTGCAGCCATTCCGGCAGCGGCGATGATGACCTTTATGCCGCGTCCCTCAGCCTGACGTGCGAAGTCCTCGACTGCATCGGGTGTGCGATGGGCTGACAGAGCATTGACCTCGAAGGGTATCTCCTGGTCGTTAAGAAACTGCATTGCTTTCTCCATGACGGGCAAATCACTCGTGCTGCCCATGATAATGCTTACTATTGGAACCATATTTTTCGAATTAACAAATTAACGAATTGACGAATTAACAAATTAACAAATTAACGAGTTCACCCTCCCCCAGGGGAGGGCTGGGGTGGGGCTTTAACTGTATATCACCGCTAAGTAGCCTGCAAGGACTCCTATGACGAAGCCGCCTACGACCTCTCCGAGGGTGTGAAGCCTCAGTAGCATACGTCCTGTGCCCACTACGCCGGCCAGTATGAAGAGCGTGCAGAGCCACCAGAGGGGATTGAAGGAGAAGAGGAGCGCAAAGGCCGCCACGGCTCCCGTGGTGCCGCCGATGGCTGCCATGTGGGTGGATATCTTCCAACGGTTGTTTATTATGGCGCAGATAATCTGTATCGCTATTGCCGCTACCACGATTGATGACATGAAATGCGGTATGTGGAGCACGTTCATGAGGTAGAAACACGTGAAGTAGCAGATGATGGAGATGATGTAAGGCACCACGCGTCCCTCACGCGTCAGCAGCTTCAGCACCGGCCAGCCCTGATAGTGGCGGTAGAGGCGTATCAGCCATACGGGCAGCAGGCAGGTGAATATCCAAACGAGGAGCAGCACCATGCCCTTGTATGCCCACGGCAGGAAGGCGAGATAGCTGAACATAAACAACGCTATCAGCCCCATTATCGGGAGATAAAAGGGCGTGAAGGCGATGCTGATGTAGCGGGCCATGACTAATATGATGCGATTGTCGGACAATGTTGGGATGAGGGTTGAGGGTTTGCGTGGTGAGGGTCCCTGCGGGGAAACCGCAGGGCACTGTGGCTAAGGGGGGGCTAAGGGCGGCGAGGGGCGGGGCTGAGACCCTGCGGGGAAACCGCAGGGCACTGTGGCTAGGGGGGCGAGGGGTTGTTATTCTGTGCGTATGTCGCCGCGTCTGAGGTTGCTGGTGGGGATGCCGAGCTGTTCGCGATACTTCGCTACGGTGCGGCGCGCTATGGGATAGCCTTGCTTTTTCAGTTCGGCGGCCAGCTTTATGTCGCTCAGCGGCTTGCCTTTCGGTTCGCTATCTACCAGCTCGCGGAGTGCTCTCTTAATCTCGCGGGTTGACACCTCCTCGCCGTTGCCGGTGTCATAACGGTCAGAGAAGAAGCTTTTGAGCGGCATTATGCCCCACTCCGTCTCTGCGTACTTGCTGCTGCAGACGCGGGAGATGGTCGAGATGTCAAGGTGTACCATGTCTGCCACATCCTTGAGTATCATGGGCTTGAGGTCACTCTCGTCGCCGCTGAGTATGTATGGCTTCTGAAGCTTTATGATAGCAGCCATCGTCTGGGTCATGGTGTGACGTCGCTGGCGTATGGCATCGATGAACGAGCGCGCCTTGTTCACCTTCTGCTGTGCATAGAGCAGCGCCTCTTTGTCGCGCCGCGTCATGGACGAGGGGTTCTGACGGTATGCATCTATCATCTCCACAAAGTCGTTGGAGACGCACAGCTGCGGCACCTTGCCGCGGTTCAGGGTGAATGACACGTTGCCGTCATCGTCAGAAGTGATAATGAAATCAGGCGTCACCTGCCCAGTGGCGTGTCCCATCGTCTCGCCCAGTGCCGCCCCGGGCCGCGGGTTCAGCTTGCGCAGGGCATCGAAGACCTCCTCGGCAGTTTCAGGGGTCATGTGCATGCGTGACTGTATCTTCTGCCAACGCTTGTGTGTGAAGTCGTCGTAATGCTCATTGATGACGGTGTGCATCAGCTTGGTCAGCGGCGTGGGCTTCTTGCGGAATATCTGTATCAGCAGGCATTGCTGCAACGACTGTGCCCCTATGCCAGCGGGGTCAAAGGACTGCAAGACGCTGAGCACGCGCTCTATCTCGTCCTCCGAGGCGTCTATGTACTCGCTTATGGCTATCTCGTCGCTCAATGTCGTGAGGTCTTTGCGCAGCAATCCGTCGCTGTCCAGCGAGCCTATGAGATAGTCCATGATGAGCTGCTGTCGCTCCGTGAGGTCATGCTCATGCACCTGTGCGCTCAAGGAGTCATAGAAGGAGTCCGTGTCAGCATAGACCCTCTCCTGCCTGTCATCATCGGCGGCGCTGCTGGTTGAACCCTCATATGTGCCGCCCTCCATGCGGTCATCGCTGTCTATGCGATCCAGCACGCTGTCCAGCTCATCGCGCTTCTCCTCTTCCTCGCGCTGATGCTCATAGCTGTCATCGTCAGAGAGGGCCTCTCCCTGCGCCGACGCGTCATCGTCGGCAGACGCAGCCCGCTCCTGTCCGCCGTCTGACTCGCCCGAGAGGGAAGCGAAGTCCTCGATGTTGTCATCATCGCGCTCGCTCTCCAGTGCCGGATTCTCGTCCATCTCAGCCTGCACACGCTGCTCAATCTGAGCCAAAGGCATCTCCAACAGATGCACCAAAAGCACCTGCTGGGCATTCATGCGCTGCTGCTGCACCTGCTGTTGCTCCTGCAACTGTTCCTGTCGCTGTTCCTGTATGTTAGTAAGCTCCTGCGCCATACGTACCTCTTATTTTGGTGCAAAGTTACGATTAAGTCTTGAGATATGCAAGAGAAAAGCTTGTTTTTCTGCTTGTATATCCAAGGCGGAGTAACTTGGACCGCAGGTCAGAGTTACGATTAAGTCTTGAGATACACAAGAAAGAACCCCGTTTTTTTTCTTGTATATCCAAGGCGGAGTAACTTGGACCGCAGGTCAGAGTTACGATTAAGTCTTGAGATACACAAGAAAACGAATTGAAAATTGAGAATTGAGAATTGAAAATTATGATTACACCAGCCCCAAGAATGGACGGAGTGTAACAACACCGTCATCCTCGCGGCTTTTACTGATATGGAGGAGAGGGGAATGTTAAAAAACATTTCAAGCGGAAAGATATTTTGCCGTTTTCCCAAAGTTTTGAAATTATTTTGTAATTTTGCAGGTGCATCACAGGTTTGGAAAGTGTGCCAGGCCGGGGTGAGGCGCATTTTTGGAAACTGACAAAATGGCAGTTCCAAACAGTCTGATAATCAAGGCGTTGCAATAGTAGGTCTTTTACCTCCTAAAAGACCTACTATTACCGTGTAAAAGACCTGCTATTAGAGTGTAAAAGACCTGCTATTAGAACGTAATAGTTCAACTGACAAAATGGCAGTGTCATTCGGGGGAGAAAAGAGGGGGTAAGAACAGCGGGGAAACGAGGGAGGAGGCGGTGGTGATGAAAGCGGGGAAACCGCTTTCCACTATATAAGGAGAAAGGGGCTCTTATTTGTTAAATTCTCTAAAAAATATACGCCAATATGCAAAAAAAGACTATCTTTGCAATGATTTTCCAAAAATCTGGATATTTGATAACACAATAACACATTTAACAGTTAATTCGCTAAGACCTTGTACAAGATATTTTTCCTCTATGCCTCGATAGTGCTGATGCTTCTCAGCTCATGCACGGGCAAGGCTCCACGATACCACATCGGTGTCTCGCAATGCAGTGAAGACATCTGGCGCGATAAGCTGAATGAAGAGCTCAGCATGGGTACTTATTTCTATGATGACGTAGAGTTCAGCTTTGCCTCAGCCGATGACAGCGACGAGAAGCAGATAGAACAGATTGAGGAGTTCATACGTCAGGACGTTGACCTGCTCATCGTTGCCCCCAACCAGATGTCCACCGTCTCGCCGGTCATAGACAGCGCATACGACAAGGGCATCCCCGTCATCGTCTTTGACCGCAAGACCATCTCGAAGAAATACACCGCGTACATCGGTGCGGACAACTATGACATGGGTCGGCAGATGGGTCGCTACATAGCCGCGCAGCTGGGCGGTCACGGCACCGTCATGGAGGTGATGGGATTGAAAGGCTCATCACCAGCCATAGACCGCCACAATGGGTTCGTAGAGGCGCTGAAGGAGTATCCCGACATCAAGCTTGCCGCCTCGCTGCAGGGCGACTGGACGGAGGAGAGTGCCGTGCGCGCGCTACAGGAATACAAGGGTGACCTGACGGAGATAGACTATGTCTTCGGCCAGAACGACCGTATGGCCATCGGTGCACGCAAGGTCATCTCACAGCATCAGAAGCCCCTCACGGCCAAGTTCTGTGGCATCGATGCCCTGCCCGGCAAGGGCGGCGGCATAGACTGCGTGCAGCGCAAACTGCTGGAGGCAAGTTACATCTATCCCACTCGCGGTGACCTGGTGATGCAACTGGCAATGGCCATCCTCACAGGGCAGCCATACGAGCGAGAAAACCCGATGAAATCGGCAATTGTTAACAAAGACAACGCCACGGTGATGCTGATGCAGGTGGAGGAAATGAACACTCAGGCCAGCCTGCTGAAGACGCTGCACGGACGGGTAGATAGCTACCTCTCGCAGTATCACCACCAGCAGGTCTATACCCTCCTGGCTGCAATCATAGCCATCATAGTCATCGCGGCATCGCTATACATCATCATCACCATGCGCCGCCAGCATGAGATGGAGCGCGAAGCATACGAGATGGTTACGAGCTCAAGCCCCTCTCCGCAGGAATCCATTGCTGTGGCAGGCCCTCAGCAACCCTCGCCAAACGCCTCAGACCCAGCCCCTTACACCCAGCAGCAGAGTCCCGACTCCTGCTATTTGCACCAGGCTTCCATGGGAGAGATGGAGAACGACCAACTGCCTGAGGGCGTAAGAATGCCTTTCCTGGAGCGCCTTCGCACGCAAATACACGAAAATCTCAACGACAGTAACTACAGCGTAGAGCAGTTAGCATCAGACATGGGACTGAGCCGCGCGCAGCTCTATCGCAAGGTGAAGGTGCTGACGGGACGCACACCTGTGGATATCATAAGGCTGAACCGCCTGAACCGCGCAAAATATCTGCTTGCGGCATCAGACATGACAGTATCGGAGATAGCCTACGCTGTCGGTTTCACCGCGCCAAGCTACTTCACGAAATGCTTCAAGGACGAGTTCGGCGTAAGCCCCACAGCCAGCATCCAGCGCAACCAAAACGTATAATTCCATAACCTCAAACCCATAAAAATACCTATAAAAATCGCTCATTTCATCGTAAAAATGTTGCATTGCAACAATTTTTTGCCTCAAAGAGAGATTTTTTACACCCTTATATAATAGCGACACATACCTTTGCATCAGAAAAAATCAATTCTTTGTATTAACTAACCAAAACAACAACCACAATGAAAAAAGCAAAGAGAATTCTGATGCTATTAGTGGCCATGCTGTCCTCTACGCTACTTTATGCGCAGACAGACATCACGGGCACTGTGGTCGATGAGACCGGTGAAGGTGTCATCGGCGCCACAGTCAAAGAGAAAGGTACCACGAACGGTACGGTAACGGATTTTGACGGCAACTTCAAACTGAAAGTTGCAGCGGGCAAGACGCTTGTCATCTCATACGTAGGCTATGAGAACATCGAGGTGGCAGCTGCCAACGGCATGAAGGTGACGATGAAAGAGAACGCCAGCGAGCTGGCCGAAGTCGTTGTCACAGGTTACCAGGTGCAGCGCAAGGCTGACTTGACAGGCGCCATCAGCGTTGTCAGCGTCGAGGAGTTGCAGAAGCAGAATGAGAACAACCCCATGAAGGCTCTGCAGGGCCGTGTGCCGGGCATGAACATCCAGGCCGACGGTAACCCCGCAGGTGCTGCAACAGTGCGCATCCGCGGTGTGGGAACCCTGAATGACAACGACCCGCTCTACATCATCGACGGTGTGCCTACAAAGTCAGGCATGCACGAACTCAACGGTAACGACATCGAGTCAATACAGGTTCTGAAGGATGCCGCATCAGCATCTATCTATGGTTCTCGCGCTGCCAACGGTGTCATCATCATCACTACCAAGAAGGGTAAGAGCGGACAGGTGAAGGTAAACCTGGACGCCAGCATTGCTGCTTCTATGTATGCACACCGCATTGAGGTGCTGAACGCAGAGCAGTGGGGACGCGCTTTCTGGCAGGCTAACGTGAACGACGGCGTGAATCCTAACGACAATGCTCTGGGATACCACTTTGACTGGGGCTATGACATGAACGGTAACCCACAGCTGAACAGAGTCACTATGCAGAAGTATCTGGACGAAGCCAATACCATCCCGGCTTCAGACACTGACTGGTTTAACGAGACCACACGCACAGGTGTCATACAGAACTATAACGTCAGCGTGAGCAACGGCTCAGAGCGCGGCTCCGCATACCTGTCACTGGGTTACTATAAGAACCTGGGCGTCATCAAGGAGACCGACTTCGAGCGCTTCTCCGTACGTATGAACTCTGACTACAAGCTCTTCAAGGACGTGCTCACCATCGGCGAGCATTTCACCCTGAACCGCACAAGCGAGGTGGGAGCACCCGGCGGATTCCTGGGCAACGTGCTGCAGTACAACCCATCATTCCCTATATATAATATAAAAGGTGAGTATGCCAACCTTACCGGCAGCTACTCTGACCGTGAGAACCCTGTTGAGGTGCTCAATCGCAATAAGGACAACCGCTACACCTATTGGCGCACATTCGGCGATGTATTCATCACCCTGCAGCCCATCAAGAACCTGACCCTGAAGACAACCTTCGGTATAGACTACAGCCAGAAGAAACAACGCTTCTTCACTTATCCTATCCTCAACGGCAACGTAGCCAACAGCGACAACGCAGTGGAGGCTAAGCAGGAGCACTGGTTCAAGTGGATGTGGAACGCTGTTGCTACCTACAACCTCGAGATTGGCAAGCATCGCGGTGACGCACTGCTGGGTATAGAGCTCAACCGTCAGGACAACGAGTACTTCTCAGGCAAGCGTTACGACTACGCCGTGCTCACTCCTGACTATATGTGGCCCGATGCAGGCTCTGGCCGCCAGCAGGCCTTCGGTTCAGGCGACGGCTTCTCACTCGTATCTTACTTCGGTAAGGTCAACTATACATACGCCGACAGATATCTGGCCAGCGTGACAGTACGTCGCGACGGTTCAAGCCGCTTCGGTAAGAACAACAAGTACGGTACCTTCCCATCAGTCAGTGCAGGCTGGCGTATCACAGAGGAGAAGTTCATGGGAGGAACCAAGAAGTGGCTTGACAACTTGAAGCTGCGCTTCTCATGGGGACAGACAGGTAACCAGGAGATATCAAACATAGCCCGCTACACCATCTACAAGGCCAACTACGGCGAGGCCGGCTTTGGCGGACAGAGCTATGGCACCAGCTATGACATACAGGGAACCAACGGCGGACACACCCTTGACTCCGGCTTCAAGCGTGACCAGATAGGCAACGACGATATCAAATGGGAAACAACGACACAGACCAACGTTGGTTTTGACTTCGGTCTGTTCGGCAATTCACTCTACGGTTCGTTTGAGTGGTACTACAAGAAGACCAAGGACATCCTCGTCTATATGCCCGGTATAGGCATCATGGGTGAGGGTAGCTCAAAGTGGATCAACGCAGGAGAGGTGGAAAACAAGGGTATAGAGCTCAACATCGGATACCGCGGCAAGGCAGGCGACTTCAGCTATGACATAGCAGGCAACCTCAGCACCAACCGCAACAAAGTCACCAAACTGCCTGAGACCATCGCCTCAAAGGGCACATTCGGAGGCAGCGGCGTGAAGAGCGTTGTGGGTCACCCCATCAACTCTTACGTGGGATACGTATATGACGGCCTGTTCAAGAGTCAGGAAGAGGTTGATAATCACGCCATTCAGGAAGGCGCCGGCATAGGACGCATGCGCTTCAAGGATCTCGATGGCAACGGTATCATCAATGAGGCAGACCAGGATTGGATCTATGACCCGACACCGGCATTCAGCTATGGTATCAATGTTTACCTGCAATATAAGGACTTTGACTTCACAATGTTCTGGCAGGGCGTGCAGGGCGTGGATGCTCTGACAACCGTAAAGCCGGGTGATGACACCAACGGAGGATACAAGGTGCAGACTGATTTGTGGGCAGGAGTCAACGTGGCATACCTGAACAAGGGTAACCGCGTGCTCGATGCATGGACTCCGCAAAACTACAATTCCAACATTCCGGCACTCTCACTCTACGACAATAACAACGAGAAGCGCTTCTCATCATACTACGTGGAGAACGGCTCATTCCTGAAGCTGCGCACCATACAGTTCGGATATAACCTGCCGAAGTCAGTAGTAGAGAAGCTGCGCATGTCGAAAATACGCACATACATCTCTGCACAGAACCTGCTGACCATCAAGAGCAGCAAGTTCACAGGAGTAGATCCAGAGAACACACTCTTCGGATATCCTATTCCTCTCAACTTAACATTTGGACTCAATGTATCATTCTAAAAAACGAAAGCCATCATGAAAAAGATATTAAACATCATCTGTACCGTCTGCGTGGCGGGCGTTCTTGCCGCTTGCTCCGACTTCCTCGACGAGCAGAAGCCGCAGGGTACACTGTCTGAGAACGAGGTGAACACCCCGGACAAGGTTGACAACCTCGTCATCTCAGCCTATGCTATCTTCACCACTGCCGAAGACATCAACTCGTCGTTCTCCATGTGGAACTTTGATGTGCGCAGCGACGACGCATACAAGGGAGGCTCATCAACCAACGACGGCGACGTATTCCACCAGCTGGAGGTAGAAAAAGGTGTACTCACCACAAACTGGAACATCAACGATATGTGGGTACGTCTCTATAATGCACTCTCACGTGTCAACTCCGCCATCGCCGTATTGGAAAAGTGCAGCGACAGTTATACGCTGAAAGCAGAGCGCATGGCAGAGATGAAGTTCCTGCGTGCATACGGTCACTTCCTCCTGAAGCGCCTCTACAAGAACATACCGTTCGTCATGGATGCCAACATGACCGAAGAACAGTACAACACACTCTCTAACCGCGAGTACTCAAACGACGAAGGTTGGGCGCTGATAGCAAAGGAACTGGAGGAGGCTTACGCCGTGTTACCAGTGAAACAGGCCGACAAGGGACGCCCCACAAAGGCCGCAGCAGCAGCTTTCCTGGCTAAGGTTTATCTCTATAAGGCCTATCGCCAGGGCAACGAGAACAGCAATCAGGTGACTGAAATCAACAAGGAAGACCTGCAGAAAGTCGTCCAATACACCGACCCGGCAATCTATGCAGCCGGTGGATATGACCTGGAGAAGGATTTCCACAATAACTTCAGACCTGAGACAGAGTATGAGAACGGTGTAGAAAGCATCTGGGCTATACAGTATTCCATCAATGACGGTTCTACCTATGGCAACCTCAACTGGAGCTACGGCCTCATCGTTCCTAACATCCCAGACGTTACCGACGGCGGTTGTGACTTCTACAAGCCAACGCAGAACCTTGTCAACTCCTTCAAGACCAACGTTGACGGACTGCCAATGGACAACTATAACGATGTCAACTACAACATGACCGTTGACAATGCCGACCCAAGACTGTTCCTCACAGTAGGCATCACAGGGCTGCCATACATGTTCAACAAGAAGTTTATCATGGACCACTCATCGGCATGGAGCCGCTCCGGAGGTACCTATGGATACTACGTAACACTAAAACACAACGTGGATCCAGACCTCATCGGCACTTATCTCATTCGCGGCTCTTACTGGGCAAGCCCAATGAACCGCATCGTGTTCCGCTATGCCGACGTGCTGCTGACACGCGCAGAGGCACTTGCACAGCTCGGACAGAGCGCAGAGGCCATCACTCTCGTAAACAAAATACGTGAGCGCGCAGCCCAGAGCACACAGATGATTGCCGACTATCAGAGCCGCTACGGAGTACATCCTTACTGCAAACCATACACCGGAACATACTCCAAGGACCAGGCAGTGAAGATTGTAAAGACCGAACGCCGACTGGAAATGGCTCTGGAGAGCGAGCGTTTCTTTGATCTCGTACGCTGGGGTGAAGCATCATCAACCATCATCAACTACCTCACAAAGGAGAAAGAGCGCGTATCATACCTCGACGAGGCACAGTTCACGCAAGACCGCGACGAGTACCTCCCGATACCTCATGAGCAGATTTCATCATCTAACGGACACTATATCCAGAACATAAACTGGGGAAAGTAAACGTTTTCGCTAATCCGAATGAACAAAGCCAAACGAACAAAGCCAACCCCGTTTGAGCTATGGCATGGCGGAAAAGGTGCATGAAAATGAACTTTTACAGACAATCGATAACCGATAATTGAACAATAACAGATATGAAAACAAAGATAATCTCTGCATTCGCAACACTTGTGGCAGCCTTGGCATTTACCGCATGCTCAAGTGACAATGTCAGCGACCTCGCCCTGTCAGGCGACTGCATGGTGGAATCGTTTGAACTCAACAACACCTACAAAGGTGTCGTTGACCTCTCTAAACGTAACATCAAAGTGAAAGTGCCGGTACAATTCAACGAGAAGTCACAGATGAAAATCACAGACCTCGATATCTCTGCCGGTGCAACAGCAAATATGAAGGAAGGCGATGTAGTCAACTTCTCTTCCGCCCAGGTGCTGCACATCACTAACGGCGACCTCTTCCTGGACTGGACCGTGTCCGTGAAAAACGATGAGGCACGCATCAATTCCTTTATCATCAACGATACCTACAAGGCTACCGTCAATGAGAATGACCACACTATCACTGCCTTCTTGCCCGCATCTGTCGATGTAACCAAAATTATTCCTACCATCACGCTGAGCGACGATGCCACCATATCACCTATGGGAGGCGTTATGACCGACTTCACATCGCCCGTCACCTACACCGTGACAGACAATACAGCAACTGCCACATACACCGTTATCATACAGACTGTGAAGGCTCCGAAGGCCATCTTCCTCGGCAGTAGCAAGGCAACAAAGATGGAAGAACTCGAAGGCGAAGAGCTGGAGGCATGCAAATGGATGCTCTCCAATGTTGAGCAGTCAATGTTCGTCTCTTGGGGCGACATGGGCAACATGGACCTCTCAGAGTGCGAAGTCATCTTCTGGCACTGGCAGCACCAGCCGTCAGAGACCCTCTCTGACTTTGAGAGCGGCGCTACATCCACTGCTATGGCATACCGCAACAAGCTGCAGGAGTACTACAAAAACGGCGGTGCATTCATTCTCGGACGCGCTGCTGTGAACTACGCAGCATCTCTCGGAGCCGTGAAGGACCAGCTTTGCGCCAACAACTGCTGGGGTGCCAGCGATGATGGAGGCGACATCATCAGTCCTGGAGGCGAGTGGAGCTTCCTGCCTAACGATGCGTCACATCCTATATGGCAGAACCTCGTAGGCGGAAACGAGAAGATCATCACCACCGACGGAGGCTATCAGATTTCCAACTGTGTATCACAGTGGGGCGCTTGGAGCTTCTCCGGCTTTGCCGACTGGGAGAACAAGACCGGCTGCAAGGCTCTGGGACACGGTGGCGACGGCGCTGTCGTTGTCTGGGAGGCACCTGCTAGCAACGGTAACTTCGGTAAGGGAGGCATCATCTGCTTCGGCTCAGGATGCTATGACTGGTACTCACCCAATCCATACACGCCATTCTATCACGACAATGTGGGCATCATGACAGGCAACGCATTCAAGTATCTCTCTGGAAAATAAGACAAATAAACACGCCACACCCTTCTCCCCTCACGACGAAAGACGAAAGTCCGGGGGGAGACGGGGAGGTCTTAAAAAACATTGACAGTTATGAAAACAAACATATTTATAGCAATAGCAGCCATGCTATCCTCATCATTCTTGATGGCATGCAGCGATGACGTCTTCACGCCAGACCCCGCGAAGGACTGGGCAGGAACCACTACCTTCTTCAATCCTACCGAGGATGCCGGCTACAACACATATTTCAATCCTTCCGTAGGACGTGTGGGCGACCCCATGCCGTTCTTTGATCCTATCGAAGAAGAGTTCAAAGTCCTCTACCTTCAGGAGTTTGACAGGAACCCGGCATACCGCTTCCACCCCATCTGGGGCGTCGCCACTACCGACGGATGCAACTATGAGTCCATGGGAGAGGTGCTGCCTACATCAACAAGCGACTTTGCTCAGGACGCAGCGCTGGGTACAGGATGTGCCGTTTTCAATGATAAGGACGGAAAATACTACATCTATTACACCGGCCACAACGGCAATTGCGAGAACCGCGAGGTGGTGCTTCGCGCCACATCTGATGACTTTGTGACCTGGGAGAAGGACCTTGCATGGTCTCTCAAGGGCACAGACTATGACTACTCAGCCAATGACTTCCGCGATCCGCAGGTCTTCACCACCGAGGATGGCATCCACCACATGGTCATCTCCACTTATCCCTCATGGGGAGGAGACCCTGTTTTCGCCGAGTTCACATCGACAGACATGAAGAACTGGCAGCACGTTGGACGCTTCAAGATGATATGGGACCGCATGTTGGAGTGCCCGGACATCTTCAAGATGGGTGACTACTGGTACCTTGTATATAGCGAGAGCCTCAAGCGCAGCTGGAGCCGTAAGGTGAAGTATATGATGGCAAAGAGCTTTGAAGAGCTGAAGAACTGCTTCAACGACGGTCCCAAGTGGCCTGCCGACGGTCATGAGGGCGTGCTCGACAGCCGTGCCTTCTATGCCGGCAAGACTGCTTCCAACGGCAAGGACCGCTACATCTGGGGCTGGTGCCCATTCCGTTCCGGTGCAAACGTCGATGAGAAGAACACCAGCGTGGGAGGCGGCGACGGTAATGAGCCTAACTGGAGCGGCGCTCTCGTGTGCCACAAGATTATACAGCATGCTGACGGCACGCTGACATTAGGTGCCGTGCCTGCTATGGCTGCAAAGTACAACAAGCAGCAGGAGGTGAAGGTGATGGCAAGCAACGGCTTCGCAAACAACGTCCTGAGCGGTGATGACGCATACGTGCTATTCAGCAGACTGGGCACTTGCAACCACCTCTCGTTCACCGTTACGACTTCTAACAACTGGGACAAGTTCGGCATCTCTGTTGTACGCAGCACCGACCCCCATTACTACTACACGATGGTAGTGAATCCAGAGGATGAGAACCACCGCAAAGTGAACTTCGAGCAGGAAGGCTACATCATTGAGAAGGTGTGGAACGAGGAGAAAAAAGAGTTCGAGGACGTGAAGGTATTCGGCAAGGGCTTCATCGATGGCATTGACGGCTATTGGTTTGAGCGCCCAGCAGACAACGTTTACCACATTGATATATACACCGACAACACCGTCCTGACGCTCTACATCAACGATGTCTGCGCCTATACTCAGCGCATCTACGGCATGCAGAAGAACTGCTGGAGCATAAACAACTATGGCGGTTCTGTTACCATAAGCGATATTAAAATCAGTCAGCAATAATCAAAAGCGATAATCTTATGAGAAAGCTATTTGTTATAACCGCCCTGCTGATGGCATCCACGGCTTCTGTGACAGTCGCCAAGCCCGCTGTTTCTGCCACGGCACCCAACAGTTCCGTAACGGTGCCCGGCAGCGCCCCGCAGGGTAAACCCGCCGTCACGAAGGGCGGCCTGCTGCGCCTGGCTGACAATCACGTCATGCTTCGCGTAGGAAATACACAGTCTAAGTATGTGCTCCTGCCTGTACAGGAGGCTGAGGAGATTGCTGCCATCGCAGTAATCGACGGCAGCAACAACACTGTGCAGCGCATGAACGTGAAGCTGGCAGTGGACAGAGTGGACTACTGGGTGCCTTACGAGCTGAAGAATGCACAGCTGCTGGACATCGTGTTTCATGGTGACCGCAGGCTGAAGGGCGCCATTGCCGACTTCGTCTGCTGGAAGGAGATGAAGCTGTCAGACAGTTTTGACACTACAAACACTGAGAAGTACCGCCCCATGTACCACCATACTCCGCAGTATGGCTGGATGAACGACCCTAACGGCATGTTCTACAAGGACGGCGTGTGGCACCTGTACTATCAGTTCAACCCCTACGGCTCTCAGTGGGAGAACATGACATGGGGCCACTCCTCCTCAAAGGATCTCATCCACTGGGAGGCACAGCCCACAGCCATTGAGCCCGATGCACTGGGCGACATCTTCTCTGGCTCGGCAATTGTGGATAAGGACAACACTGCCGGCTTTGGCGCCGGAGCCATCATCGCCATGTACACCTCTGCCGGCAAGAACCAGACGCAGAGCATTGCATACAGCACCGACGGCGGCAAGACGTTCACAAAGTATGCCGGCAACCCCGTCATAACATATCCCGCACCTGATTTCCGCGAC
>JAEEGL016745683.1_pt1 | contig 15727 bp, 12 predicted proteins | sample 9134231 | NCBI WGS metagenome assembly JAEEGL01 (sample SAMN16246548, study PRJNA631951) | gut metagenome | biome: gut microbiome; feature: rumen; material: fiber-attached | host: Bos | place: Iran: Karaj | collected 2018-10
ACTGATGCGCCTGTTTGCCTCGGAGCGTATCGCCTCGGTGATGGACCGCCTGGGCTTCAAGGAGGGCGAGATGATTGAGAGCCCGATGATCTCAAAGAGCATCGAGCGCGCCCAGAAGAAGGTTGAGGAGAACAACTTCGGTATACGTAAACGCCTGCTGGAATACGACGACGTGATGAACAAGCAGCGTACCGTGATCTATGAGAAGCGCCGCCACGCCCTCATGGGTGAGCGTATCGGCATGGATATAGCCAACACCATCTGGGACCGCGTGAGCACCATTATCGAGCGCAACGACTATGAAGGCTGCAAGGAGGAGTTCATACACCTCTTCGCCATGGAAGTGCCGTTTACTGAAGAGCAGTTCATCAATGAGAAGCGCGACAAACTGGCCGAGGATGCGTTCCAGGCTGCACTGGCCAACTTCACCCGCAAGACCGACCATATCCGCGAGGTGGCATGGCCCGTTATCAAGCGTGTGTATGAGGAGCAGGGTCACATGTACGAGCGCATCATGGTGCCCATTACCGACGGTCGCCGCGTCTACAACATTGCCTGCAATCTGGAGGAAGCCTACAACACCGAGTGCAAGGCCGTGGTCAAGGAGTTTGAGAAGCAGATGCTGCTGCATATCATCGATGAGGCATGGAAGGAGAACTTGCGCGAACTCGACGAACTGCGCCACTCTGTACAGAACGCCAGTTACGAGCAGAAAGACCCGCTGCTCATCTTCAAACTGGAGAGTGCCAAGGTGTGGGACAACATGATCAACGAAATGAACAACCGCACGATGGCTGTCCTCAACCGTGGTCAGATTCCCGAAATGCAGCAGGAAGTGCGCGAGGCCGCTCCCGAGGAGCACACCGACCGCCGCCAGTACACGGAGAACAAGCAGAGCACACAGGAAGAGCAACTCGTTGACCAGAACCAGCAGGCTGCCGCCCAGCACGACACCCGTGCGCAGCAGCCGCGCAACCCGATTATCAAGGACAAGTTGCCTGGCCGTAACGACCCCTGCCCCTGTGGTAGCGGAAAGAAGTTCAAGAACTGTCACGGCCGGGGACTGGTATAATGAAATGTCGGAACATCGGAATATCGAAATGTCGAAATGCCGTTATAACGAGATAACGAAAGAAAGAAGAGCCAATGATCAAGATAGAAAATCTCAAGAAACAGTTTGGTGAGACCGTTGCCTGTAATATCCCGTCGTTTGCTATTAACGACGGCGATATTCTGGGCTTGGTGGGCAACAACGGCGCTGGCAAGACCACACTCTTCCGCCTGATGCTTGACCTCTTGAAACCCGATGACGGCACCATCACCATCAATGGCATCAACCCCGCTGACTCGGAAGACTGGAAGCAGCAGACAGGAGCCTACATCGACGAAGGCTTCCTGATAGACTACCTCACGCCCGAGGAGTATTTTGCCTTCCTCGGCAAGATCAGCGGACTGCCTCAGAAGGTTGTTGACGAAAGGCTCCTGCAATACGAGCACTTTGCCGGAGGCGAGGTGTTCGGACAGAAGAAACTGATCAGAAACCTCTCGGCTGGCAACAAACAGAAGGTGGGTATCATATCGGCACTCATCAGGGAACCCAAGGTTGTCATCCTCGACGAGCCTTTCAACTTCCTTGATCCAACGAGTCAGAATGTGCTCAAGCGTACCATTACGGAATACGCCGCAAAAACCAATGCCACAATACTCGTCAGCAGCCATAACCTGCAGCACACCGTGGAGATTTCATCGCGCATTGCCCTGCTGGAAAAGGGACAGATTATCAGAGACCTTCCCAACGCCAATTGCGCTGCACAACAGGAACTGGCAGACTATTTTGGGGACTAAGAATCAGGTTTCTGGGGTATAAAGAACAGTTTTTTGCATGTTTTTTCTAAAAAGAAGCAAAAAAATTTTCTTATCTGACTGAAAATGAGTATCTTTGCAGTCCCAAATTAAAAACATAACAAAAATAAAGGAGAAACAAAATATGACTAAGGCAGAAATTGTCAAGACAATTGCTTTGCAAACAGGCGTAAATCCAAGAGAAGTTTCTGTTGTGGTAGAGGCTTTTATGGAGGAGATCCGCAATAGCCTGGCCGATAACAAAGAGAACGTTTACCTTCGCGGCTTCGGTAGTTTCATTGTAAAGCATCGTGCACAGAAGACGGCACGAAATATATCCAAGAACACAACACTCGTTATTGAGGCTCACGACCTGCCGGCTTTCAAGCCTTGCAAGAGTTTCATTGACCGCATGGACAAGAAATGAATATTGACAAGAGAGCAATTATTGATTTCAAATTTATATAACAAACATTTACAACTATGCCAAACGGAAAAAAGAAAAAGGGCCACAAGATGGCAACCCACAAGCGCAAGAAGAGACTGCGCAAGAATCGTCATAAGAGCAAGTAATCATTGCTTTGACGAACAAAAGAATGAAAGGAGTGTACCAAAGCATAGCGATATGCGGGGTGCACCCTTTTTGTAGTCTTGAAGTATTGAAGTATTAGAAATTAAGCATTAAAGCAACATGACAAGCGAAGTTATCATTGATGTTCAACCCAAGGAAATATCCATCGCGCTCCTGGAAGACAAGAGCCTGGTGGAATATCAGAACGAGCCGCGTGAGGCCTCGTTTGCCGTGGGCAACATTTATGTGGGCAAAGTGAGAAAACTGATGCCCGGGCTCAACGCTTGCTTCGTTGATGTTGGTTCAGAGAAAGATGCGTTTTTGCATTATCTTGATTTAGGGCTTCAATTTAGTTCTTACGAGAAATACCTTAAACAGGTAGTTAGTGACAGGAAGAAACTCTATCCCATACAAAAAGCCACCATCCAGCCTAACCTCCCCAAAGACGGAAGCATTCAGAACATACTGAAGGTGGGGCAGGAAATTATGGTGCAGGTAGTAAAGGAACCTATCAATACGAAAGGCCCGCGCCTGACCTGCGACCTCAGTTTTGCCGGCCGGTATATGGTGCTTATTCCTTTTGGCGATAAAGTTTCAGTATCAAGTAAAATCAAGCGTGGAGAGGAACGCAGCCGACTCAAGCAACTGATTCAGAGCATGAAGCCGAAGAACTTCGGCGTTATCGTGCGTACTGTAGCCGAAGGCAAGCGTGCCGCCGAATTAGACCAGGAACTCAAGGTGCTGATGAAGCGATGGGAAGATGCCATCACAAAAGTACAGAAAACCACCGAGCGCCCGCAACTGATCTTCGAGGAGCAGACACGTGCCGTGGCATTGCTGCGCGACCTCTTTAACCCCACTTACGACGGTATTCATGTTAACGATGCCGAGATTTTCAACCAGATTCACGGCTATGTTTCGTTGATAGCACCCGAAAAGGCTGACATTGTGAAGTTATATAAAGGCAATGTGCCCATTTTCGACAATTTCGACGTAACGAAACAAATCAAGTCTGGTTTCGGCCGTACCGTCAACTACAAGCGCGGCGCATACCTCATCATTGAGCATACCGAGGCCATGCATGTAGTGGATGTGAACAGCGGGACACGCATCAAGAAAGAAAACGGGCAGGAAGCCAACGCACTCGAGACCAATCTGGGCGCAGCCGATGAACTGGCACGCCAGTTGCGCCTGAGAGACATGGGGGGTATCATCGTCGTGGATTTCATTGACATGAACCTGGCCGAAGACCGGCAGTTGCTGTACGAACGGATGTGCGAGAACATGAAGAAAGACCGTGCCCGCCACAACATCCTTCCGCTGTCGAAATTCGGACTCATGCAGATTACCCGCCAACGTGTACGTCCCGCTATGGACGTGGCCGTCGACGAGAGTTGCCCCACCTGCCACGGCACAGGAAAAATAAAATCGAGCATTCTGTTTACTGATCAACTGGAGAGCAAAATTGACACTCTGGTCAACAAAATTGGCATTAAACGCTTTACGTTGCATGTACATCCATACGTTGCCGCCTTTATCAATCAGGGCGTTTTCTCTTTGAAACGCCGCTGGCAACTCAAGTATGGTCTGGGCATCAAAATTATTCCAAACCAGAAAATGGCTTTCCTGCAATATGAGTTCTATGACTCCAAACAGCAGTTCATAGACATGCAGGAAGAAAACGAAGTAAGCAAATGACATAGTTCTTTCAAGAAAAATGTCTCATTCTATAAAGATGCGTCCCGTTTTATTACAAGGACGCATTTTTTTTGTTATTCAGAATTTGGACAATTCAAAAAAAAATACTACCTTTGCATAATAATACTAACTGAAACAATAAAAATTACAATGATGCTTATGAAACGACTTATTACAATGCTGTTGCTGGCAACGACTGTCGGCATCATGGATGCGCAACCAACCGTTACCATTGACACCCGCTTTGCACGCGGTGCTACAATGGCATTCGGACGTATTAGTAAGGCCAATGCCAACGGCGGCTCATCCATCACAAAACGTGGACTCTGTATAGCAGAGAATCCTGAGCCCACCATCAACGACATCGTCAGCAAAAAGACGCTGTCGAGCAACGGCACCATCTACTATTTCGCAGACCTGAAGCCCGCTACTATGTATTACATGCGGGCCTACGCTACCAATAAGGATGGCGAGACAGGCTATAGCGAGGTTATCAAGTTAAGCACGCTGCCTATGGGACAGGTGACCTACTGGTACAACAACGGCGGCGACGAGGCGGCCAATACCCGCATCAACAATGCTGCGACAAAGGCCTGCGAGATTTTCAGCAACCTGACCAGTATCAGGAAGAATTTCTCCATAGGCTATAGTGCCGGCACGCCCACTGCCGACTGCTACTACGATGATAATCCTTGGATGAACATGGGAGCCAGTGCCTCTTATCAGCAGACGGGCACCATCATGCACGAGATGCAGCATGGCATGGGTGTCATACCCTACACTACACAATGGGCTGGCAGCATCCTTCGCTCGGGCAACGGCACTGGCCAATGGCTGGGCGACCGTGTGTCGGAGTTCCTCGACTTCTGGGACAACACCACTGGCTCACGCCTCAACGGCGACACCCAGCACATGTGGCCCTACGGCATCAACGGTGCCTCAGAAGACAATGGCAGTCTGCAACTCTACTATGGCAATGCCATGGTTGGTCAGGCTTTGGGCGAAGACGGTCTGGAACACCGTAGCGATGTGTTTGCCGAGCCTTGCTATATCTTCACTCAGGATGACAACACGAAATACTACCTGAAGAACGAGGCGGAAAACAGAGGCCTTTACACGTCATACATTATTCCTAACCAGTCGGGAAAGTTGTATTGGCGCACAATGACCTCGGCTGAAGCACAGGCAAACGACAGCACGGCGTGGTATATCACCTTCACACCCGCTAATCAGTATTATCAGTTCCGCAATGCGGCTACGGGTCAGTACCTGACCTTCAGCGGCGGTTTCAAGACCATGAACCGTTCATCATTGACCGATGCCGATAATTTCCATCTGATGAAAGGACGTGTCGACGTGGGTTCTGGCGAAGATGCCAAGCGCGGCTACTGGCTCATACATCCCACTGGAAACTGGAGTCCCAATTGTCTGCAGGCCAACGCCAACGGCAATACGGGCAGTTCTACTTTCAACCTGGCCAATTCTGCCACAAACCAGCGCTGGCTCATCCTCACCGCTGAAGAACTGGAGCAGTTGGAAAACGCAGCAATAGCACAATTGAAACAGCAGGCTATAGATGCACTCAACCAAGTGAAGCCTCTGGCCGATGTCCCCCACTACGAGAATACGGCAGGTGCTGATGCCGCCTTTGCCGCTGCTATCAGCGACATTGAACAGCGTATACAGAACGGCACATCGGCGGCTGAACTGACAACGCTGGCCACAGAAGTCGCCAATGCAGCCTTCGAGTTCCTCTGCAACGTCTCGGCATCAGATGTGGAAAATCCCTTCGACCTTACTTATATGATGGTGAATCCCAGTATCGACACCGATACTGAGGGATGGTCACAGTCTGCCGCTGTCGACTTCTCGTGTGCTGAGTTCTATCAGAATACCTTCGATTTCAACCAGACCGTGAAGAACCTACCAGCAGGAAACTATCGCGTGCGTGTTCAGGGATTCCAGCGTCCGGGAAATGCAGCCAATGCCTGGACGGCCTATAACTCAACCAACGACAAAGTGACGGCATTTCTCTATGGTGGCACAAAGAGCACAAAACTGCTGCAGGCCTGCGCAGAGGCTCAAACCAAGAAACTCGGCGGCAACGAATCAACCGTAGGCGGCAACAAGTATATACCCAACAACATGGAGGCAGCAAGCATCTATTTCAAGAAGGGGCTTTATGAAAACTGTCTCGACACATCAGTAGAATCCAACGGCGGTCAACTCAAGATTGGATTACGTTCTTCAACGATGGACAGTTACTACTGGGTCATCTTCGATAACTTCCGCCTCCACTTCTTCGGCACTACCGACCCCAACACCCCGTCGGGCATTGACGCTATGTCGGTGAATAGCGAAAAGAGAACAATGAACATTTACGATTTGCAAGGTCGCAAGTTGAACAGTCTGCCCGCCACAGGAGGCATTTACGTTGTTGATGGTAAAAAGATGGTTGTCAAATAATTACCAATAACATGTTCATACTGAAAATAGTATTCTGGTGTTGCATAGCACTCGTAATCTATACCTATATAGGCTACGGTGCTTTGCTCTATGTCATACTGAAAATCAAAAAGACACTTTTCGGCAAGGAGGCGCGCCCTATCCTGCCTCTCAACGAAGATCTTCTGCCCGATGTCACCCTGATGATTTGTGCCTACAACGAGCAGGATGTGATCGAAGAGAAGATGGAAAACATACGCCAGTTAAACTATCCCAAACAGAAACTCTGCGTCATGTGGGTCACCGACGGCAGTACCGACCGCACCAACGAACTGCTCGGTGCCTACCCCGAAGTAAAACTCGTATTCTCGCCCGAACGAAAGGGAAAGGCTATGGCCATGCAGCATGGGTTGAAGGAGAACCGTGCCCCATACGTCATCTTCACCGATGCCAACACCATGCTCAATGCCGATGCCATCCGCGAGATCGTTCGACAGTTTATGAAGAAGAATGTCAGTTGCGTATCCGGCGAGAAACGTGTTGCTGCGCGACATGTTGGTGAAGCCACAGCCGAGGGCGAAGGACTCTACTGGAAATATGAGAGCACGCTGAAACGCTGGGACAGCGAACTCTATTCCGCCATGGGTGCCGCAGGCGAACTCTTTGCCGTGCGTATGGAGCACTACCGCCCCGCTCCCGGCAATGCCCTGCTCGACGATTTCATGATGTCGATGCTCATCCTCAAAGACGGACATCGCATAGCCTATACCAGCGAGGCCTACGCCACGGAATATGGCTCGGCCAACACCCAGGAAGAGTCGAAGCGCAAACGCCGCATTGCCGCCGGAGGTCTGCAGAGCATCTGGTGGCTGCGGAGCCTGCTCAACCCATTCACGCATCCAAAGGTGGCCTTCCAGTTCATCTCCCACCGTGTGCTCCGATGGAGCATCACCCCCTTCGCCCTCGTTGCACTCATTCCCCTCAACATCATCTTGATTATTCTCGGTGCCGGCAAACCATATCTCATCATCGGTATACTTCAACTCCTGTTCTACGCAGCCGCTACGCTGGGGCATATCCTAAAAAGCATAGGCCGTAGAAACAAACTGCTCTACGTGCCCACCTATTTCCTGTTTATGAATCTAAACGTCTTCCTCGGCATCCGCTATCTCTCCACCCATAAGGCAAGCGGCACATGGGAGAAAGCAAAGCGCGGCTGATTCAGCCCTGTTTCATGGTTTATATCAAAAAAACACTCAAAAAACAAAAATAAATAAAATTTTCCAACAAATAGTTTTCGTAATACAAAAATATTTATTAATTTTGCACTGGAATATAATGTATTGCAAATGGATTTATACGAAAAGGAATTACTGCAACAGAAATATTCAGATGTAAGCAGGAAACTGGAGTTGGCTAACACTCAGTTAGAGGCAGCCAACAGAAAGTTGAAGGAATACGAAGAAAAGGCGGCCAAGGCAGAAAAGGCAAACGAGATGAAATCGCTCTTTCTGGCTAATATGTCCCATGAAATTCGTACCCCTCTAAATGCTATTGAAGGTTTTTCACGTGTTATGGTTGAAACCGACTCGCAGGAGGAACGCATGCAATACATGGAAATCATCGAGAGCAACAATAGCCGATTACTATCTCTTGTCAACGAAATTCTCGACCTTTCAAGAGTCGAGTCTGGAGAAATCGTCGTCAAGAACTCGCCTACCGACCTTAACTACTTGATGAACAGCATCAAGCAACTCTTTAAGTTCCGTTGTCCAGACACTGTTTCACTCATCTGGAATAAGCCATCGTTGCCGGCAAGGATGAATACTGATGAGAACAGGCTCATTCAGGTATTCTCCAATCTTATTTCCAACGCACTCAAGCACACGCCTAAAGGTTCCATAACATACGGTTATGAGATGCTGAACGATACGCAAGAAGTGAAGTTCTACGTAAAGGACACTGGTTCTGGCATCGACCCCAAATTTATAGAGCATATCTTCGATGCATACGCATCCAAGGATGCCGAGCAGCAGCGAGGTTTTGGCCTTGGCCTTGCCCTCTGCCGCATTATTGTAGAGAAAATGGGAGGTCACATTGACGTTGTTTCCACCTTAGGCGAAGGGTCTACCTTTACATTTACCCTGCCTTTCACTGGAACCGTAGGCGGCATACTCGTCACCAACCGCACTAATACTAATTTGCGCACTCTTCGTGTCACCACACCTTCAGAGATGCATGCCATGAAGACAGTCTTGGTAGCAGAGGACGAAGAAAGTAACTTTGAACTCGTGCGCATTGTGCTGCAGAAGCGCTACCGTCTGTTGAGGGCTCACAACGGTATTGAAGCCGTTACGATGAACGAGGAAGAGCATCCCGACCTGATATTAATGGATATCAGGATGCCTGAAATGGATGGTCTTGATGCCATACGTATTATAAAAGAGGTGAACAATAAAGTGCCGGTTATCGCACTCAGTGCATACGCTTTCCCAGAGAACATTCGCGAAGCCAAGGCTGCCGGTTGCGATGAATTCATGGCCAAGCCTTTTAAGGTTGAAGACCTTATTGAGATCATAAACCGCTATATTGGCTCATAATATCATTTGTAAAGAGTCTTAACTCTGAGTCATAAAGTTAAATCTGAAGTCTATGGGTAAATTGGGCGTTTACAAGTACATTTCTTTCATGTTTCTCATTATCAGTGTACTGATAGCCATATTCACACTTTTCGGACTTTTCGGCGGCACAGCCGATCCTGCATCGGGCACTGCCATGGCCATGCTCGTTTATGTGTTGCCGTTTCTTATTATCGGCAATGTCATCATGGTTTTCTACTGGCTCATACGTCGCCGGTGGCATTGGCTTGCCATTCCTGGCATTACCCTGCTTTGCAGCATCCCATATATCGGCACTGTTTATCAGCCAGGATTCCTTCACAACGGCGAAACCAGCCGTTCGGGCATCAAGGTAGCCACTTATAACGTGGCCATGTTCAGCCGCGAGACGTCGGGTTTCAAGGCACAGGACATCCTTGCAGAAATGAAGAAGAACAACGTCGACATCTTGTGCATTCAGGAATACGAGAACACCAGCGGTGACAAACTGAATTCAGATAGTTACAAAGGCTATTTCACCTCGATGGCTACGGGCCGCAGCGACATGGTAATCTACAGCCGCTATCCCATTGAGCGCTATGAGATCATCGACTTCGGGAAGACCAACAACAGCGCCATGTGGGCCGACGTAAACATCAATGGGCGCATCATCAGGGTGTTCAACGTGCATCTGGAAACAACGGGCTTCAATCGCGCACTTCATCAACTGGCCAAACAGGAAATGCAAGGTCACTCGGTAGAAAACAATGCCATCATAAGTGCCATCTACGGCAATTACACTCGAGGCATGGTGGTACGTGCTCGTCAGGCCGATCTTGTGGCTGAGCAGATCAAGAACTCAGAATACCCCGTTGTGGTGTGTGGCGACTTCAACGACGTGCCTTATTCCTACGTCTACAACACGATGCTCGGCGACCTGGCCGATGGTTTCAAGGAGTGTGGAAAAGGACTTATGTTCACATACTCAGGAAAGAAGCAGGTACGTATTGACTATATTTTCCATTCCAAGGAACTGGAAGGCGAATCCTACTATACTGAGGAAATTACCTATTCCGACCATTTCCCCGTTTTCATGAAAATAGCATTCTAAAAGGGACCGCCCTTATAGAATGCCTTTTTTATAGAATACTTTTTTAGAATGCCTTTTTTATTTATATTGCCGCAACGCCCCGATGAGTTCGTTGTTCTCATTGCGTGTGCCAATGGTGATGCGCAGGCAGTTCTGGCATAGTTGCACACGTGTGCGGTTACGCACGATGATGCCTTTCTTCACCAGATAGTCGTAAATACCTTGGGCATCGCTGACCTTTGCCAGGAAGAAGTTGGCATCGGTAGGATAGACCTTCTCGCAGATAGGCAGCATACTGAATGCTTCGACCATACGGCTGCGCTCCTGCATGATGAGTTGCACCCAGCGGTCAACCTCAAACGGGTCGCTCAACACCTTGATAGCCTGCTGCTGGGTAAGCAGGTTCACGTTATAGGGATATTTCACCTTGTTGAAAACATCGATAATCTGCGGTGAGGCAAAGGCCATGCCAAGACGGATGGCTGCCGAAGCCCAGGCCTTGCTCAAGGTATTGAGTACCACGAGGTTAGGATAGCGCGGCAGTTCGAAGCGCAGGGGACGCTGGCGCGAGAAGTCGCTATAGGCCTCGTCGACCACCACCAACCCATCAAAGCCTGTCAGCACCTTGATTATCTCCTCGCGGTTGATGTCGTTGCCCGTGGGGTTGTTAGGACTGCATATCCAGATAACCTTGGTATGCTCGTCGCAGGCAGACAGCAGTTTCTCAGATGTAATCTGGTATTTCTCATCGAGCAGCACGGGGCGGTACTCTACGTCGTTAATGTCGGCACAGACCTTATACATACCGTAGGTAGGTTCGATGGCCACTACGTTGTCTTCCTTAGGTTCACAGAAACAGCGGTACATCAGGTCGATGGCTTCGTCGCTGCCGTTGCCCACGAAGGTATAGGCGGCTGGTATGCCCTTCACCTTCTCGATGACGGCTTTCAGTTCCTGCTGGAGCGGGTCGGGATAACGGTTGAATCCTGCACCGTAGGGGTTCTCGTTGGCATCGAGAAACACGGTTGCGTTGACACCCGAGAACTCATTGCGGGCGCAACTATAGGGTGCCAGGTTCCAGATATTCTTTCTGACTAATTGTTCTAAGGGCTTCATGGAAATACTTAGTTTGTATTTTGAGTTTGCTTTATTCTTACCGTCATCGCGTTCTTATGGGCATCAAGTTGTTCGGCCTCGGCCATCAGTTCTACGGCACGGCCTATCTGCCGGATGCCTTCCTCAGTGAGGTGCTGGAAAGTTATCTTACGGCAGTAACTGTCCAGGTTAACGCCGCTGTAGGCGGTGGCATAGCCGTGGGTTGGCAGCGTATGGTTGGTGCCGCTGGCATAATCGCCGGCACTCTCACAAGCATATTTCCCTAAGAACACGCTGCCGGCGTTAATTACCTTTGAGGCCATTTCCTCATAGTTCTTTGTCTGTATAATAAGATGTTCGGGAGCGTATGTGTTAGAGAGTGCCATCATATCGTCTGCCGATTCCACGAGCACAAAGCGACTGTTATCCAAGGCCTTGCTGGCTATCTCCTTGCGGGGCAGCAGGTTCAGTTGGCGTTCCACCTCGGCTTGCACGTCGGCCAGCATCTTCTCGGAGGTGGTGATGAGCAGCACCTGCGAGTCGATGCCATGCTCAGCTTGCGAGAGCAGATCGGCAGCCACAAACTCGGCGTTGGCACTTTCGTCGGCCAATACGCAGACCTCGCTGGGGCCTGCGGGCATGTCGATGGCAACCTCGCCCAATGACACTTGCTGTTTGGCCGCCATCACATACTGGTTGCCCGGGCCGAAGATTTTAAACACCTTGGGAACCGTTTCCGTACCGTAGGCCATCGCTCCGATAGCCTGTACGCCACCTATCTTATATATATGGCTCACACCGGCCGTGCGGGCAGCCATCAGTATGGCGGGGTTCACCTTGCCTTCGCGGTTGGGCGGTGTGCATAGCACTATCTCGCGGCATCCGGCAATCTTGGCCGGGGTGGCCAGCATCAGCACGGTAGAGAAGAGTGGAGCCGTGCCGCCCGGGATATAGAGTCCCACCTTCTCGATAGCCACGCTCTTCTGCCAACATTCCACGCCAGGTCGCGTCTGCACCTTTTGTCCTTCAAACTGCTGCGAAGCATGGAATTGATAGATATTCTCGTGAGCCAGGCGTATGGCCTGCTTCAGTTCTTCGCTGACCAGCGTCTCTGCCTCGCAGATCTCGTCTTCAGAGACAGCCAGCGTTGACAGCGCAACGTGATCAAATCGCTCTTCGTATGCCTTCACAGCCTCGTCGCCACGCTCGCGCACATCATTAAGCACCGTATTCACCGTTGCCTGCAATTGCGTGATTTCCAAATGCGGCCGTTGGCAAATCTCCGCCCATTCTTTCTTTGTTGGAATCCTATATACTTTCATTGCAAATTCTATCCTACTTTACCTCCTTTACTCCTTTACCTCCTTTACTCCTTTACCTCCTTTACTCCTATCAAAGAATCATTTTCTCAATAGGTGTCACAAGAATGCCTTGTGCGCCCAGTTCCTTCAACTGTCCGATAATCTCCCAGAAGCGTTTCTCGTCGAGCACGGTATGCACCGAGCACCACTCTTCGTCGGCCAGCGGAATGATGGTGGGACTCTTCAAGCCTGGCAGCACGTTGATGATTTCCTGCAACCGGGCCTTGGGCGCATTCATGCGCACATATTTCTTGTCCTCGGCTTCGCGCACAGCAGCAAAGCGGAACAGCATCTGGTTGAGCAGTTCCTTCTTTTCCTGGCTCATGCCCGGATAGCCAATGAGCAGGGCCTCGCTCTGCATCACCACCTCCACCTCACGCAGGTTGTTGCTCACCAGCGTAGAACCGCTGCTGACGATGTCGAAGATAGCATCGGCCAGTCCGATGCCCGGACTTATCTCTACGCTGCCGGTAATGACGTGAATCTCGGCATTGATATGATGGTCGTTCAGAAACTTCTTCAGGATGATGGGATAGGAGGTGGCAATAGTCTTGCCGTTAAACCACTCTAAACCCTGATAGTTGGTTTCCTTGGGAATAGCCAGCGAGAGTCGGCAGCGACTGAAGCCCAGTCGTGACACGATGTCGGCCACGGCACCTTTCTCCACAAACTCGTTCTCGCCCACCACGCCGATGTCGGCCACACCCGTAGCCACGCTCTGCGGTATATCGTCATCGCGCAGGTAGAGCACCTCCAGCGGAAAGTTCTTTGCCTCTACCAGCAGCGTGCGCTTGGTAGCACTCACTTTAATGTCTGCTTCACTGAGCAACTGCATCGTGTCGTCGAACAGGCGCCCTTTTGATTGTACTGCAATTCTAAGCATTTTCTACCTTTTTACCTTATTACTTTTTTTCCTTTTCATTAATTCGGTTGCAAAATTACGGATTTTTTCTTTAATTTGCAATAAAATGATTACTTTTGCAGCGAAATTATGAGATTTTTGAAACAGATAGGCATATTTATCCTCTTTTTACTGCATATTGTGGCTTGCAACAACAGGCCGGAAGTAGTTACGCCACCTTGGGCAGGCAATGCAGGCGTTGAGGATTCGTCGGATTTCGACCTCCCGGAGATTCAGCAGGCGGGAGAGTTGATTGGCTTGACGCTCTCAGGCCCTGATACCTATTATGATTATCATGGCGGTCACCTGGGCGTCCACTATCTGCTGGGCGAGCGTTTTGCCAGTCAGATTGGTGTCAGGCTTCGTGTGGAGGTGTGCCGTGACACGGCAGAACTATTGACACGCCTGAACGCAAGTGAGGCCGACCTGATTATGCTCCCAATGGACACTACCGACACCTTGTCGCCCGGATGGCGCATAGGGCAGGAAAAACCGTTGCTGGCAGAGGCCCTGCACGAATGGTATCACCCGCAGATGATGAGCGAGGCTCGCACCCAAGAGCATCAGATGCTGAGCCAGCCGCGTGTGCGCCGTCGTGTGTTTGCTCCTATGCTGTCACGTGGTGTCATCTCCCATTACGACGGTTATTTCAAGCAATACGCCCGCACTATCGGGTGGGACTGGCGGCTGCTGGCTGCCCAGTGCTACCAGGAGTCCACCTTCGACCCGAATGCGCAGTCGTGGGCAGGTGCCAAGGGCCTGATGCAGATTATGCCGTCTACGGCCGACCACTTGGGACTGCCGCGCGACCAGTTGAACAATCCCGAGCAGAGCATTGCTGCCGCCACGCGCTACCTGAAGGAACTGGAGGACGAACTGTCAACAGTACGCAACCCCACCGAGCGCCAGAACCTGGCACTCGCGGCCTACAACGGCGGCTTGCACCATGTCCGCGATGCCATGCGGCTGGCAGAGCGCGACGGGCGCAATCCTCATGTCTGGAGCCATGTCAAGACATATATCCTGCGTCTCAGTCAGCCTCAGTATTATCAGGACACACTGGTAAAGTTCGGCTATATGCGCGGGCAGGAAACCGCAGAATATGTGGATAATATCAGAGAACGCTATAAGAAATACAAACGATCAGCACGATGAACAGAACCACTCACCCCCGACCTTCGAGCCCCGGCCTCCGACCTTCGACCCTAATAGCCGATAGCGGTAGTACCAAGACCGACTGGGCACTCGTTGCCCCCGACGGCACCGTTAGTCTGCTGCATACCCAAGGTATCAATCCCGTGCATCAGGACGAGCATACTATTACGACCATCTTAACCAGTGAGTTGCTGCCACAGATTGCCCCTCAGATAGCCGATGCCCCCATCACAGCCGTCTATTTCTACGGCAGCGGCGTGCGGCCCTCGGAAGAGCCCCTGATGCAGCGCCTGTTGCTGTCTCTCAACCCTCAACCCTCAACCCTCAACATTGAGGCGCGCAGCGACCTCCTCGGTGCTGCCCGTGCCTTGTGCGGCCGCAGCGAAGGTCTGGCCTGCATCCTCGGCACTGGTGCCAACTCCTGCCTTTTCGACGGCCATCAGATTATAGCCAACACGCCGCCCCTGGGCTATATTCTCGGCGACGAGGGCAGCGGAGCCGTGCTCGGCATCCGCCTGCTCAATGCCCTATACAAGGGGTTGCTGCCTGACGCTGTGCGTCATGAGTTTGAAGATGATCACGGCATGACGCTCGGCGACATCATCAGCCGCGTCTATCGTCAGCCCATGGCCAACCGCTTCCTCGCCTCCCTCTCACCTTTCGTCCATGCCCACCTGCATCTACAGGCTGTCAACGATATGGTGGTCGACAATTTCCGTCTGTTCCTTCAGCGCAACGTCAGACCATACGGCCGGCCCGACCTTCCCTTGTCTGCCGTCGGCAGCATCGCCCACTATTATAAGGAGCAACTATCCGAGGCCGCCGCATCAGAGGGCTACACCCTCGGACGTATAGAGCGTAGCCCTCTGAACTCACTCATCGAGTACCACAACCAGTGACACTTATATATTCAACTTTCGGAAGTTTCTTTTCCTGTGTGCAAGGGCATTTTCGCTCGTAGGGACATATTCT
>JAEEGL011883566.1_pt1 | contig 15726 bp, 17 predicted proteins | sample 9134231 | NCBI WGS metagenome assembly JAEEGL01 (sample SAMN16246548, study PRJNA631951) | gut metagenome | biome: gut microbiome; feature: rumen; material: fiber-attached | host: Bos | place: Iran: Karaj | collected 2018-10
GGAGGACGCTGACACACGAGGTGTTTCAGCGCCAAGGGTTGCGCGCGAGGAGGGTGAAATCGTGGCAAAAGGAACGAAAACAGCGAAAAAGGATCGGGAACAGCTGGAATACGAGCGACTCAGTGCGCTTTACCAGAATATACCGGCAAACAAGCGGGCACTGGTCGACGGACTGCTCTGGCAGGCGGCCAGATTGAGGGTGTCACTGGACGATCTGTATGCAGACATCAAGGAACACGGTAATACCGAGATGTTCAAGCAGGCGAACGATGGGGTAGAGTTCCCTCGGGAGCGTCCTGAGTCGAAGATCTTCGCGATCCGAGACAAAAGCTACCTGTCTATCATCAAAAAACTGGACGAACTTCTTCCGGCGCAGGAAGTTAAGAGCGGTTTCTCGAAGCTGTGACAGATTACATCAAACAATACTACCAGGCGATCAAGGACGGTTCGATCAGAGTCGGCCAGTGGATCCTGCTGCTGTATGAATACATCGTGAAAGGACTTCAAGAGAAGTCCTTTTATTTTGCGCCGAAGAAGGCAGACAGGGCGATCCGCTTCATCGAGAACTACTGTCACCACAGCAAGGGCAGGAACGACCTGCTGAAGCTGGAGCTCTGGCAGAAGGCTCTGGTGTCCGTGATCTTCGGAGTGGTAGATGACAAGGGGAAGCGCCAGTTCCGTGAAGTCGCGCTCGTGGTTGCCAGGAAGAACGGCAAGTCACTTTTTGCGGCGGCCATCATGGAGTGCATCTCCTTCACGGACGAGGAATACGGAGCAGAGATCTACTGTCTCGCCCCGAAGCTCGAACAGGCCGAGATCGTTTACTCGTGCTACTGGCAGATGTGCCAGGCCGAGGAAGAGACGGCCACAAGAATACAGAAGCGCGGCCGTCAGGCTGACTTCTATATACCGGACTCGCACACGATCATCAAGAAGATCGCGTTCAACGCGAAGAAGTCAGACGGATTCAATCCGCACCTGGTCGTTTGTGACGAGATCGCTTCCTGGGTCGGGGATCCCGGGAAGAAACAGTACGAAGTTATGAAGTCGGCGCTGGGTGCAAGATCCCAGCCGCTGATCCTGTCATGCACCACTTCGGGATATGTGAACGAGGGGATATATGACGAGCTGGTGAAACGTGGGACGAGGTTCCTGCTGGGTGACTCAAAAGAGAAGAGGCTCCTGCCGGTGTTCTACATGATCGACGACATCGATAAGTGGAACGACATTAACGAGCTGGAAAAGTCAAACCCGAACATGGGCGTGTCCGTGTCGGTCGACTACATGCTCGAGGAGATCGCAATAGCAGAAGGCTCACTCAGCAAGAAGGCCGAGTTCATAACAAAGTACTGCTGTCTGAAACAGTCATCGAGTCAGGCGTGGCTTGCTACCAAGTGGGTAGACGGTGCTGTGTGTGATCCGATCAAGCCGGAGGCGTTCCGCGACTGTTACGCGGTCGGAGGTGTAGACCTATCGCAAACGACAGACCTGACTTCCGCGTGTCTCGTGATCGAGCGCGACGGAGTCGAGTACGTTATCAGTCACTTCTGGCTCCCGGCCGAGAAGCTGGACGATGCGATCGCCCGGGACGACATACCGTACAGGGAGATGATCGAACAGGGATTCCTGAGCCTGTCCGGTGAGGGGTTCGTTGATTACAACGACGCGTTCCAGTGGTTCGTGTCGATGGTCAAGGACTACCGGATCATGCCGCTGGTCATCGGGTACGACCGGTACAGCTCCCAGTACCTGGTGCAGCAGATGAAGAACGACGGCGGCTTCATGATGGATGCCGTGTTCCAGGGCTGGAATATGACCCCGGCGATCAACACGCTCGAGGGTGAGCTGAAGGAGAAACGGATCAAGATCGGAGACAACGCACTGCTGCGTGTCCACCTTCTGGACGTGGCACTTAAGAAGGACCGCATGACCAAGAGGGTCATGATAGTGAAGCTAAACGAAGATAGTCATATCGACGGATGCGCCGCCTTACTGGATGCGCTGATCGTCAAGGATAAGTGGGCCGGCGATTACGGTCGCCAATTAAAGAACGAGTGAGGATAAAACAGATGGGTCTCTTTGAAAAACTGTTCCCCAAGAAGTACCAGGGGAGTCCAGTGGGTGCGGAAAGATGGGCGCCACTAACAGCTTATAGCGCAGCCTTCCGTTCCTGGAGGGGTGAGATCTATGAGTTTGAACAGGTCAGAGCCGCGATCGACACGCTGGCCAGGAACACGGCGAAGCTGAAGCCGGAGATGACCGGCACGGCCAAGGGCAAGATGCGGACGAAGCTGAAGAACAGACCGAACCAGTATCAGACCTGGTATCAGTTCTGGTACAGAGCCAGAACGATCTTCGAGATGCAGAACAACGCGATCATCGTGCCGATCCTGGACGAGTACGACGAAGTCGAAGGACTGTTCCCGGTCCTGCCTTCTGAGTGCACCATCATCGAGTACCGTGGTACCGAGTATCTGAAGTACAGGTTCTACGGCAACAAAATCGCGGCGGTCGAGCTGGCACGGTGCGGCATCATCACGAAGCACCAGTACAGGAACGACATCTTCGGAGAGAGTAATAACGTTCTGTCAGCGGATGTTACTGTTCTCGATCTTAACCGTCAGGCGATCCGTGCCGCTGTGGAAGGAAGTAATTCCTATAAGTTCATGGCCCGGATGAATAACTTCGCGAAGGATGAGGACATCGCGAAGGAGCGCCAGAGAGTCAAGGACGCGAACCTGAAGGACAAGGATGGATTCCTGCTCCTGTTCTCTAATCTGATCGGAGAACCGAAACAGATCAACTACACGCCGTTCACGCTGGACGAGAAGCAGCTGGCACTGATCGACTCGAACATCGAGAAGTACTTCGGTGTTTCCACAGAGGCGATTAAGAATGAGCTGACCGGTGACAAGGCGGCGGCCTTCTATGAGGGCGCTATTGAGACGTTCGCAGTCCAGGCATCCGAAGTCGTGACGAACATGCTGTTCACTCCTATCGAGCAGAGCACCGGCAACGGATTCTACCTGAACGCTAACAGGGTTCAGTTCATGACAAACAGTGAGAAACTTTCCATCTCGAGCACGATGGCAGACCGTGGTCTGATGACCGTGAACGAAATCAGAGAGATATGGAACCTGCCCCCGATCGAAGGCGGCGACCGACTAGTGGCAAGGGGTGAGTATTACTACATGGATCCGACGAGTGATCCGAGCAAACAGGAGGAAGAAGAAAATGCCGAGTAACCCTAACAGAGAGTATCGTTCGATGCCGTTGAACATCGAGAAGCGTGCCGAGGGTGAGGAAAAGTCCTACATCGTAGAGGGATATGCTACGACCTTCGGAGATAAGTATGAACTCTACCGCGATGGCAAGTACATCGTTATGGAGCAGGTCGACCGTGACGCTTTTGCGAACACGGACATGAGTGACGTGGTGTTCCAGTTCGATCACGAGGGCCGCGTGTATGCCAGAACCAAGAACGGCACCGTGGAGCTGACCGTTGACAACATCGGACTGCACCAGAAGACGGACTTGGGAAGAACGTCCTCTTCCAGAGCGGCCTTCGAGGACATCGAAGCAGGTAACTATTACCAGATGAGCTTCGCGTTCACTGTTACCGGCGACGAGTACGAAGAAGAAGAGCAGGAGAATGGTGACATTATCCTGACTCGTACCATCAAGGAGATCGGGAAGTTGTACGACGTATCTGCCGTATCGTTCCCGGCGAACCCCTACACAAGTATTTCAGCACGGACAAAAGAGATTTGCGACGGAGAGATCGCAAAGATCGAGGCGGAGAGACTTCACCGTGAGGAGATAAGAACAAAACGCGAGGCTATCCTCGCAAGACTAACTCAGGAGGTAAAGACTGATGAGTGAAATCAAAAACATGACTATCGAAGAGGTTGAAGTTCGCGCCTCCGAGATCGTCAAGGAAATCGAAGCTGGTGAAGTCACCGAGGAACGCCTGGCGGAACTCGACACAGAATCCGTTGAGATTGAAGAAAGAAAAGCCGAACTGAAGAAGGCAGCAGCCGAGGCCAAGGAAGTCCGCGAAGCAGTCGCCGAGGACAAGGTCGTTGTCGAAGAAGTAAAAGATGTCATTAAGGAGGAAAGAAAAATGACAAACAAAGAAGTATGCGCTACCAAAGAGTACCGCGACGCATTTGCTAACTACATCCGCACCGGCGACGACAAAGAGTGCCGTGCGCTCCTGACAGAGAACGTTTCTGGTGATGTTCCGGTAGCATCCATTGTCTACGACATCGTCAAGAACGCCTGGGAGAAGGAAGGCATCGTTGCCAGAATCAAGAAGGCTTACGTTAAGGGCAACCTCCGCGTAGGTTTCGAGATCTCCGCTGATGGTGCGTTCATCCACACAGAGGGCCAGTCTGTTTCCAGCGCTTCTGCTGAGAATTTGGTACTTGGTACAGTAAATATTGTTGCTGCCAATATCAAAAAATTTATTTATGTGAGCGACGAAGTGATCGACTCCACGGACTTCCTGGACTATGTATACGATGAGCTCGTGTACCAGATCGCGAAGAAGCTGGCTGATCAGGTCATCGTTAAGATTGAGGCTTGCGGTACTGTTTCTACAAACACACCGTCTATGAACGTTGCTGTTCCGAAGATCACAGAGGCTTCCATCGCTCTGAACACGATCGCGAACGCTATCGCTCAGCTGTCCGATCAGGCTGCTGATCCGGTCATCATCATGAACAAGGCTACCTTCGCATCCTTCAAGGCTGTTCAGGCTGCTGGTTCTTACGGGTACGATCCGTTCGAGGGTCTGCCGGTTCTGTTCAACAACACCATCGCTGCTTACTCCGCTGCCACAACTGGCGTAACATACGCTATCGTTGGTGACCTCGGAGAAGGTATGCTTGCTAACTTCCCGAACGGCGAAGACATCAAGATCAAGCTCGATGACCTGTCTCAGGCAGAGTCTGACCTGGTCAAGATCGTTGGCCGTCAGTATGTTGGCGTAGAGGTTGTCGGACCGAAGTCCTTCGTTAAGATCACGAAGTAAGTAAGCCACAAGAGAGGGGTGACTCAAATGGCAAAGATATTGGTATGCGTGCCTTCCATGGACATGGTGGCGGCTGGGTTCGCCCAGTCGCTTGCCATGCTCCAGAAGGGTGGCCATGAAACGGCGATCATGTTTCAGGTTGGGTCTCTGATCTATGATGCCAGGAACAAGCTCGCAAAGCAGGCCTTGAAGATGGGCGCGGACTACACGATGTGGTTTGACTCTGACATGATCTTCCAGCCGGACACGATGGTCCGGCTCCTGGAGCATGATGCTCCTATCGTGTCAGGTGCATATTTCCGAAGGAGTCCGCCGTATCATCTGGTGGCTTTTGATAAGTGTGATACGGATAAGCGCGAATGGTCTGATCTTCCGCTTCCCAAAGAGACCGTCAAGTGTGGCGGCGTCGGGTTCGGATGTGTGCTGATCAAGACCGAAGTGCTCTTTGAAGTGGCATCACAGTTCAAGACATGGTTTGAACCTATGAATGGGTTCGGCGAGGACTTGTCTTTCTGCTGGCGTGCGCGTCAGTGTGGTTTCGACATCCTGCTGGATCCAACAGTAACATGTGGGCACGTTGGCCAGATCGTGGTCACCGAGTCATTCTATAAGGCTTACACGGAGGGACAGAAAAATGAAGGTTAAGGTTACATCACCTTTTTTCGATGAGAACGGTATCCATAAGAAGGGCGAAGTCTGTGAAGTGACTAACTTCCGTCCCGAGTACATGGAACTTATCGAGGAGAAGAAAGAAAAGAAGGTAAAGGAAATCAAGGAGTCTATCGACTCGGCGGCTTCCGAACCAGAAAAAGCGGTAAAAACACCGAAGAAAACCACAAGAAAGAAGGCATAAATGTATGGCTGTTGACGCTACATTCCTGGCTAAAGTAAAGACCGCGATCCGCGTGTCCTTCAATAACCTCGATAGTCAGATCTCTGATCTGATCGAAGAGGCAATACTGGACTTAACGGCAACGGCCGACATTAAGTCCTTCACTACTTCCAATGCTGATGCACTCCAGACCGGAGCCGTAATCTCCTGGGTGTCGTGGAAATGGTTCAACGATGACAAGTACTTCGTTGCCTATAACGACATGAAGGCGAAGATGGCAATCTCCGGACAGTACAGGAGCGTGATGCTCGATGAAGAATAGTGTTTACCCCATCGACCTGATCGAGATCGTGACCGAGAAGGACGAGATCAACCAGATCGTTGAAAAGACCAGAACAACCTGCACGGTGTTCGCCGAGATCAGCTCCGTCTCACAGACGGAGTTTTTTAGTGGCGGCCGTATCGGTTTACAGCCTTCCCTTAAGGCGGTGATCTACGACTTCGAGTACACGGATGAACCGATTGTGAAGTGGAACGGCAAGCTTTACAGCGTGTACCGGACCTACTACATCAACGGTGCAGACCGTGTAGAACTCTACCTCGAAGAGAGAGGAGGGACCAAAGATGAACCAAGTAGCAATGATCAGCCTGCTGAACAGCCTTGAAGATCTTCCGTCCTTCTATGACCACGCACCAGTAGGCACGGCGCTGCCGTTCCTGATCATCCACTGCGATCAGCCGGATAACTTCGCGGCTGATAACGGTGTCTTCTGTGAGAAGTGGAACTTCCGCATCGACCTGTACACGGTCGAGAAGAGCCTCGAGCTCGAGCAGGAGATAAAGGATCTTCTGAACGAGAACGGGATCCCGTGGGTGAAGAGTGAACAGTATCTGACCGATCAGAACTGTTGGGAGGTCGAGTTCGACTTCGAGGTACTCGGGAACGGTGGTGAAGAAGAATAATGCCACACGTTAGACATGGTCCTCACAAAAGAACCGGCAAGGAACAGGTCGTTATCGCTCTAGGCCAGAACAAGAACGGAAGCGTCGAAGCTGCTGTCAGAACGATCACGGAACAGCTTGCGGCGTTCGGTGTCCAGATCGATGACTCCGTACAGGAGGTCTTCGACGAGGTCGGACAGGAAGCCGTGAAACAGCTCCGTGAGAAGTCACCGAAGAGTGAGACATCACCGAGGCGTGGCCAGTATGCAAAAGGCTGGCGCTATGAGCGAGGCAAGAAGGTCAAGGGCGTGACGATGAGTTACGTCAGGAACAAAACTGACCCACAGCTGACACATCTTCTGGAGTTCGGACATCCGATCGTCAAGAACGGCAAGGTCGTAGGCAACGCAGAAGCAAAGCCCCATATCGCAGAGGTTGCGAAGTGGGTAGCAGAGGAAGCAAACAAAAGAATACAACAGAAAATAGGAGGAAACTAAGATGAGTGCAAACAAAGTAAAGTACGGTCTCAAGAACGTACACTATGCGCTTGTTACCGAGACCGTTGCAACAGACGGATCCGGTGCTATCACTTCCAGCTACGGTAGCCTCAAGGCCCTTGCCGGAGCAGTATCACTCAGCATGAGCTCCAGCGCGTCGAGAAGCGTTTTCAGAGCTGATAATGAGGACTACTTCGTATCGTATGGCCAGGGCGGCTACGAAGGCACCCTCGAGGTCGCTCGTGTGAACGAGGACTTCCTCAAGGATGTACTTGCCCTGAAAGAAGACACGGACAAGATCCTCGTAGAGGATTCCGATGCGTTCAAGACAGTGAACTACTTCGCACTGGTCTTCGAGTTCGATGGCGATCAGAGAGAGACAAAGCACTGCCTCTACAAGTGCTCTGCTTCTCGTCCGGACATCGCATCTCAGACCACTGGTGAAGGCGGTTCTACTGACCCGCAGACCGAGTCTCTGACGATCACAGCCGTACCGCGTGCCGATGCTGACAAGTATATCCACATTCAGACTCAGGAGTCCACATCGACCGCTGTGTCTGCTGCATGGTATACCGCTGTGCCGACGCCTACGTTCTCGTAAGGTCATTTGAAGTGTTTAGTGGGGAGGTCCGCAAGGGCCTCCCTTTTCTTTATGGGAGGTTTATATGGAAAAGACCATTCTTTTGGGTGAGAAAGAAATGAAGTTAAAGAGCTCGGCGGCGACCAACATCCTATACAAGAGGGTGTTCCACGAGGACATCCTTCTGAAGCTGACGGAATACAGCAAGAATCTCAAGGAACTGCAGAAGATGCAGGCGAAGATTGATGAGTTTCGGAAGGACGAGACCAAGTCGAAGGAAGAGATCCTTGCAGAGATGAACGCACTGCTCAATTCTGACGTATTCAAAGCGTCCAGCGAGTTCCAGAGCGATACGCTTCCGAAGCTGGCGTTCATCATGTGGCTGGAAGCCAATGAACCGGCAGAAAAACTGTTCAGCAAGCTCAATGAGGAACAGTACCTATTCTGGCTGATGACGATCGACCAGGACGATCTCCTTGGTGTGGTCGGTCAGGTCATGGATATCTGGCAGTCCGGATCAAAGACACATAGTAAACCAAAAAACTGAGAAGGCCGCTCGATCGTGAGTTCAATACGGCGCTCTACTTCCTCCGGTGCAAGCAGATGAACCTGACGATCAGGGAACTGCTCGATCTGGAATATGGAGACGTGACCGACATGATGATCGAGGCGGCGAACGATCACGAAAAATACGACTACAAGGCAACGCAGAAAGATTATGATTCTGTGTTCCATTGAATAGGAGGCAGACATGGCCAACAAAATAATGGGCATCACCATTGATATTGAAGGTAAGACCTCGGGACTAACCAAGTCCTTGCAGGAAGCGAACACTTCGATAGGTAAGACCACTGCTGCCCTCAAAGATGTAGATAAAGCGCTACAGCTTGACCCGACAAACCTCGACCTTCTTGCACAGAAGGAAGAGCTTCTCAACAAACAGATCGAGCAGACGAGCTCAAAACTGGACACGATGCGCGTCGTGGCCGAGGATGCGAACGAAGCGTTGGCCAGAGGCGACATCACCCAGGAGCAGTATGCTTCGCTCACTGCCGAGCTGGTAAAGACAGAAGCGTCCCTCAGTGACTTAACTTCTCAGGCCGAGGACAATGCCGACGCCATGGAAGCAGTCGAGGACGGTTCTGCCGGTGCAGCTGGTGAACTGGAAGAGGTTTCTGAAGAATCAGACAACGCAGGAATGAACCTTGACGTGCTGAAGGGTGCGGCCATCGCAGTCGGCACAGAAATGGCTGCTGCGTTCGGTGCGTGCGTGGAGGCGATCAAGGAAGTCGGTGGCGCTCTGGTAGATGCCACCGTTTCCGCTGGTGACTATGTTGACGAAGTCAACACGATGTCAATAAAAACAGGTATCACTTCCGAGCGCTTGCAGGAAATGAACTATGTGACCGGTCTGATCGACGTATCTGTCGAGACAATGACTGGATCCATGACAAAGCTCGAGAAGAGCATGGCCTCAGCGTCTGCCACAGACACAAAGTATTATGAAACTATTGAAGCATTAGAAGAAAAGCTCGATTCCGGGAAGATCAGTCAGGAAGAGTTCGCTGCTGCCGTAGAAGAAGCGCAGGAGAAATCTGTCACCGGGTACGACAAGCTCGGTGTATCAGTTCACAACATGGACGGATCACTTCGTGATAGTGAAGAAGTGTTCTGGGATGTCATTGATGCACTCGGTCAGATGGAGGACGGTACAGATCGCGACCTTCTGGCCATGGAGTTACTCGGTAAGTCTGCCAAGGAACTCAACCCTCTCATTGAGGCTGGTTCTGAACGCTTCAACGAACTGGCTCAGGAAGCTCACGATGTGGGTTATGTCATGGACCAGGAAACCATGGACTCGTTCCAGGCGTTCGACGATCAGATGGAGCGGCTCAACAAGAGCAGCGATGCCGCGAAGAATGCGCTAGGAACGGTACTTCTTCCAATCCTTGGCGATCTTGGCGAAACGGCGACGGATGCGCTTTCTGAGTTCACTCTGGCCATGAACGAAGCGGACGGCGACGTCGATAAAATGGGAGATTCGATCTCAAAAATCCTCGAAAAAGTCCTTGGTTCGGTCAATAAGGTCGCCCCGAAATTATTTTCGCTTTTGGGTTCTATCGTCAATACTTTACTCCAGATTTTGATAGATAATTTACCCCAGTTTGTAGATACGGCGATGAGCATCCTGACGTCCTTGACCGACACGCTCATAACCCCCGAAAATATCGCAAAGATAGCCTCTGCCGCGACCACCATCGTGATGAGTTTGCTGACCTATATCACCTCAAATCTTGATAAGATTTTGGGGGCCGCGCTGATGATCGTACAAAGTTTACTGTCCGGTCTCCAAGAAAATTTACCGATTTTGATCCCGGCCGCGATCGATGCCATCTTAACATTTGCCGAGACCTTGCTTGCCCCGGAAAACCTCGAAATGCTCTTGTCGGCAGTCCTCGAAATCACGTTGGCCGTAGCGTCTGCGATCATCGAGCACCTCCCTGAGATCATCTCGAGTCTTGTCACTATAATCGGTGGCATTGTCGAGTTTTTGCTCAGCCCGGAGGGGATCGGCCAGATCGTTGAGACCGGCTACAAGCTCCTGGTCGGCCTGGTAGAAAAACTCCCGGATGCCCTTGTCGAAATCATCAAGGGTATCAGCGGCATAGTCGACGATATCCTCAAAGCCTTCGGTTTTGAGGATGGACTCGGCAAGGGGCTAAGTGATATCTGGAATAGCATCTGGGACATCATCAAGGGCGTCATCAACACAATAATTGGCGGTATAAACGGCATGGTTTCGGCGGTAGAATCGGCTGTAAATTTCATCATCGATGCGATCAACTCGCTGTCCTGGGAGATCCCGGACTGGGTACCGCTGGTCGGTGGTGAAACGTTCGGCTTCGACATCCCACGAGTCAGTTTCTGGAAGATCCCGGAGCTGGCCGAAGGTGCTGTCATTCCTCCGAACAATCCGTTCCTGGCTGTACTCGGTGACCAGACAAGTGGCACGAACATCGAGGCACCGCTCGACACGATCAAACAGGCGCTCCAGGAGGCTATGGTCGTGGGTGGCGGTCAGCCGCAGGTGATAAACGTCTATATCGGACAGGAGAAGATAGAGACCATTGTGGCACAGGCCAATACGAGCCTGTCCTACATTTCGGGAGGTAGATAAGCATGCTGGGTGATAACTACATGACGATCGGCGGCCTTCAGGTACCGAACCCGAAGGACGGCATTCAGATCTCGTTCACCAATATCGAACAGACAACACAGTCGGAGGCCGGTACGGATCTGGCTGTTGTGACCAGGCTTCAGAAGAGGACGTTCGCATTCACCGCGAACGTCACCTCGTTCTGGAAAGAAAAATACCTGACACTGTGCGGTCTTACACAGACCACACTGGTGTTCAACGGTGAGAGCATCACGGTCCGGGCACGGATCGAGTCGGCAAGCATGGCAACTGATTCAGAGTATGTGAGCCGGTCACAGGGACTATGGACTTTAGGAATTAAACTAATAGAGGTGTGATATGTACGAGGGTTCAGCGGACTTTCAGACGGCTAACAGTAAGCCGATACAGAAGCAGAGGATAACAGGTACTGTCAACGCGGTACCGTTCACTGCTGCACATATACTGACCGGATCGCTGACGATCACGAACCAGTGCTCGGATTCTTCCGACACAAAGATCGGTGCGGTATATATCAGTAAGTTACAGGTGACTTTTCTTCCGAACCTGCCGATCCCGGCAAGCTCGTGGAAGAACAGAAAGATCGTCGTCAACTTCGGGCTCTGCATCGATGAAGAGCATGACACCTGGGAGGACTTCCAGCTGGGCGTGTGGTATGTCAGTGAGGCGAACATCACGCTGAACGGTATCGCGGTCACGGCCTACGACGTAATGAGCCGCTTCGATAAGCCGCTCCCTGCCTCGTATGTAATGAGCGGACAGGTGGCACAGATCGCCAGAGCGGTATGTGAGGCGTGTAATGTAGGCTTCGGCATGACCGACCTCGAGGCCGCGATTCTCCCGAACGGTACCAGACCGCTCGGTCTGTACACACCGAACGATTGTGTGACTTACAGAGACGTTCTTTACTGGCTGTCTGCAACGGTCGGCGGTTTCGCTACGATCAACAGACAGGGCAAGCTCGTGTTCAGAGCGTATGAGAACATAGTGCTACCGCCTCATGAGACCATCTCTGACACGAGACGAGTCACCGGTGCAAGGTTCTCTGACTTCGCTACGGACTTCGGGTCTATCGTGTTCGATAACGAGGACGGAACACAGCAGAGGATCGGAGCGCAGGGCGTAGGTGCGACGTACTACGCAGGGTTCAACCCCTTCGTCCAGTTCGGAACAGACGAGGCCAAGACGGTACTCCGCACGAACATCTTCCTGTCCGTGCAGTCGATGCGGTTCACTCCGTTTAACGTGTCGTTGATGAGTGCACCGATCTATGAGCTGGGTGATCCGATCATGTTCACCGGCGGTATTGTTTACAACAACAACAAGGTCGGCGTGGTTCAGTCCATCACCTACAAGGCAGGACAGGGTGTACAGATCTGTGGTTTCGGCTCTGATCCTTCGCTCCAGGACGTGCAGACGGCATCCGAGAAGGCGAACAGTGCGGCATCCCGGGCACAGCAGAACAGTGAGATCGTGTACAAGGACTACACGAACATCACGCCCATAGCTGTGGGCGGTGGTGATCCTGTCCAGGTCGTAGAGATCAACTTCACCACGAACAAAAAGACAGACGTGGAGATGTGGCATGAAATACAGGTCACGCCTGATCTCACAGGAGCGTCCATGACCGTGGAAGCGGTCTACTACCTTGACGGCGTAGAGCTCGACAGGAAGCCTGTCGAGACGTACACGGACGAGGGGAAGCACCTGCTCGGGCTCCACTACTTCAGGAACATTGAAGAGTCGGGGTCCCATAAGTGGGAAGTGTACCTAGAGACCACAGGCGGCGATCTGGCCATTGACCAGTTCGGTGCGATTGCGGTGCTCAAAGGACAGGGACTCTCAAAGGTGGACAGCTGGGGCGGCGTTATTATCTTCGAGGACGACATGGTCGGCGTGCCTCGGATCATACCGTTCGGTGTTCTTTCCGATACAGTGTCTGTCAGTGTTGCAGCGCTTGACTATAAGATCGAGGTCTCGGACACGATCGTGGCTCCTGCCGTGGCGATCGCGCTGGGCGTGCTGTCGGATTCCATGGACCTGATCCTGTACAGACCGACAGACAACATCGTATCAGAAGATGGTGATTATAACTTCATCACAGAAGATGGAGCATTCAATATCGTAACAGACTAGGAGGTTTCAATATGGCAGAAAGTGATAAGAAGATATCACAGTTAGACCTTGCGGTCTCGTTCCCTGTCGGGTCGCTGATCGTGGCATCGCTCGAGGACGAGCACAGTGAGTCGGGGTATGCTTCCTTCAAGGTACCCTCGGAGCTCCTTGCTTCACAGATCCTGTCCGTGTACTCGTGGCCGCTTCTCCTGAACACGACTTCAAAGAGCGTGACGGGCGCGATCAATGAGCTGAACGGCAAGGTGTACAAGGTGGAACTCAGTGCCACACTTAGTGCAGGATCGACCTCGATCGGGTTCCTCGATGCGGCGATCACACCGTCCTCGACCATCGACATCTACACAGATAAGTGGGGTGTCAATCCAGAGTCTGTGTCGGTCTCGACAGGGCGTGTTGATATGATTTTTGAAGCACAGGCTTCTGACCTCGGTGTGAAAGTGAGGGTGAGCTAATGGCATGGTTTAGAGCAGGCGGCGGTGGTATTCCGTCGTCTTTGAAGTCAGATATGAACGATGTATTCAACAAGAAGTTCGGGACCGTTTTGCAGGACTATCCGCCAGAGGACTGGCCTGGCACTGTCAACCTCATGGGACCACTGCCAGAAAGAAAGGTAAGCGGTGCCGTTGTCACGTTCCCAGACGGCGCAGACGATGTACCGTTAAAGTCTTGCGCAGTTACGATAGCGCCCACGCTTGACGGTGTTTCTAGTGTGGACGTGGTGAGCGCAGGGAAGAACCTGTTAAACTATGCAGATATATCACTATCGTATAGAGTTACGTCAATTACCGAAAATAGTAGTGGTTCTTTTACGGTTGTTGCAAGTGGCTCGGGTGCTTATATCGACCATGTAATAAAAGTAAAAGCAGGACAGGCATACTGTATTAAATGCACAAGTGCAACAAATGACGAGGGGAACGCTTCGCAAATAGGTGCCGTAAATGTGTACGATGGTTCTGATGATACAGCTAATTTATTATTGAATGGTGCATCTATCTCCTACTCTCAAAAAGTGTTTACCCCGACAGGGAATTATATATTACTTCGTAATAAAGTTACAGGCGGTTCTGGTGCAGGCACAGGAACAATAGTTGAACCACAGCTCGAAGTCGGCTCAACCGCAACCGCATATACGCCATATGTCGCTCCGACAACCCACACGGCGAACCTCGGGCGCACGATTTACGGCGGTGAAGTCGATGTTGTGAACGGAACAGGGACGAAAACGCACGATATCCTTCGAATGGATTCATTTAACTGGGCTAAATCTTCATCACAAAGCAACCCAAACGGCACTTATTTCCTTGCTATTGCTTCTATTCCATATGTTGGTTGGGGTTCAGGCGGACGTGATACGGCACTGTGTAATGAACTTACAAAGGCGAGCAGTGCAGGTTCTGGAACTAGCGAAGCAAATAATACATTTTGGTGGAATAATCTTTCTACTAGTATTCGTGCAGTGTGGGGAAGTCCGAACGGCGGTTCTTCACTAGAAGACTTTCTGGCATTTCTGACTAATTCAAATGTAATTATTTGTGGTGAACTTTCCACGCCCGAAGCTTTCACGTTTGATCCTGTTCCCATTGATTCAATGTATGGTGACAATACTATGTGGAGCGATAACGGCGATATAGAAGTAACGTACAGGCGTGATATTGATCTGGCTTTAGCGTAGTAAGGAGGGAAACAATGAACAATGAAATGATGTACAACCTGCTCCGCGCAGGAAAGATCAAGGGACACACGAGGATCATCCTTGAGGACACCAAGGGTCACAGGATCATCAAAGAGGACCACAACATGGTGACGAATGCTCTGGCGAAGATCTTCGAGTCGAACTACCACGGCATTATAGACTTCCACGCCTTCGAGCCGATCAAGCAGCTCGTGGGTGGCGTGTACCTCTTCTGGAACCAGCTGACAGAGTCTGCTGACTCCATATACCCGCCCTCACAGAATCAGATAAAAATGACTGCGAACGCTGGCCAGACACCGCACTACACGGCAGACCCGACCAGAGGCAACCCGAACGGCATGGCAACCGTCATCGATCCTGCGAACGGTCGCGTGAAGTTCGTGTGGGATTGGAGTTTAGAGCAGGGCGTGGGACAGATTTCTGCGGCTGCACTCACGCACGAGAATTTTGGTGACGCAGGTCTCTACCCGAGCGGAGATCTTCCGCTTGCGATCGGCAACACGTTCGAGATTGAAGGAGTAAACCGCTACACTCAAGAGTCGTATGGAATTACATACCCGGAGCTTAAAGCCTTGAGATTCCCTCTGACCATCACTCAGATCGGCACAGGTCTGTGTGTATGGGTCAGTGGATCCACATTCAAGGAGAATGAAGTCAGGCACCCATGGGTGAAGCCGTCCCTCATTGAAGGATGCCCAACCAATAACGCAGATAATTACACGGTTCTTTCTACGAGGACGGCTACACTCTCGCGGTCATTTACGGAGGGTTACACATTCGTAGCACAGGATGACTCGAACTACTACGTCATGGAA
>JAEEGL012453307.1_pt1 | contig 15726 bp, 7 predicted proteins | sample 9134231 | NCBI WGS metagenome assembly JAEEGL01 (sample SAMN16246548, study PRJNA631951) | gut metagenome | biome: gut microbiome; feature: rumen; material: fiber-attached | host: Bos | place: Iran: Karaj | collected 2018-10
CCAAGGTGGGGCACAGATGTAAATAGTTAAAACAATAAAGATTTTTAAATGAACGTAATTACAAAGACCGTTTCACTGCCTGATGGACGTACCATCACCATTGAAACTGGAAAGCTGGCTAAGCAGGCTGATGGTTCATGTACCCTGAAGATGGGTAACACCGTACTGCTCGCCACCGTTTGTGCCGCTAAAGACGCAGTGCCTGGCACAGACTTTATGCCACTGCAGGTAGAGTATCGCGAGCAGTATGCTGCTGCAGGACGTTTCCCAGGTGGTTTCACCAAGCGTGAGGGAAAGCCTAACGACGATGAGATTCTGACATGCCGTCTCGTGGACCGCGCTCTACGCCCATTATTCCCAAGCGACTATCACGCAGAAGTTTTCGTAAACGTAATTCTCTTCAGTGCCGACGGCGTTGACCAGCCTGATGCCCTTGCCGGCTTCGCTGCTTCATGTGCGTTGGCATGTTCAGACATACCATTCGAGTGCCCTATCTCTGAGGTAAGGGTTGCACGCATCAATGGTGAATACGTTATCAACCCTACCAAGGAGCAGATGGCTGATGCCGACATGGACCTGATGGTTGGTGCTACGGCTGAGAACATCATGATGGTAGAGGGTGAGATGAAAGAGGTGCAGGAAGTGGATCTGCTCAACGCCCTCAAGGCTGCTCACGCTGCTATCAAGCCTATGTGTGCTCTGCAGGACGAACTGATGAAGGAACTCGGTACCGACAAGAAGCGCGAATACTGCCACGAGGTGAACGACGACGACCTCAAGGAGCAGGTGCGCAAGGACTGCTACGACAAGGCTTACGCTGTTGTTAAGCAGGCTCTCGACAAGGACGGCAGAGCTGAGGCTTTCGAGGCTATCATCACTGAGTTTAAGGAGAAGTATGCTGAGGCTCACAGCGACCTCACTGAGGAGGAGCTGGAAGAGAAGAATACTCTGGCTGACAAGTATTACCACGACGTGGAGCGCGACGCTATGCGCCGTTGCATCCTCGACGAGGGAATACGTCTGGACGGCCGTAAGACTACCGACATCCGTCCAATATGGTGCGAGGTTAGTCCGCTGCCTATGCCTCACGGCTCATCTATCTTCACTCGTGGCGAGACACAGTCGCTCACCACTTGTACTCTGGGTACCAAGCTCGACGAGAAACTCATCGACAACGTGCTCGACCGTTCATACCAGAAGTTCCTGCTTCACTATAACTTCCCTCCATTCTGTACTGGCGAGGCTCGCCCACAGCGCAGCGTAGGCAGACGTGAGATTGGTCACGGCCACCTGGCTTGGCGCGGACTGAAGGGGCAGATACCTGAGGACTTCCCTTACAGCGTACGTATCGTATCACAGATACTGGAGTCAAACGGTTCTTCTTCTATGGCTACTGTATGTGCTGGCACTCTGGCTCTGCTGGATGCTGGTGTTCCAATGAAGAAGCCTGTATCAGGTATAGCTATGGGACTTATCAAGAACCCTGGCGAGGACAAGTATGCAGTGCTCTCTGATATCCTGGGCGATGAGGATCACCTGGGCGATATGGACTTCAAGACCACTGGTACTAAGGACGGACTGACTGCTACACAGATGGATATCAAGTGTGACGGTCTGTCATACGAGATTCTGGAGAAGGCACTCATGCAGGCTAAGGCTGGCAGAGAGCACATCCTGGGTTGCATCACCGACACTATCGCTGAGCCACGTGCTGATTTCAAGCCACAGGTTCCACGCATAGAGCAGATTGAGATTCCTAAGGAGTTCATCGGTGCTGTGATTGGTCCTGGCGGTAAGATTATTCAGCAGATACAGGAGGACACCAATGCCGTAATAACAATCGACGAGGTTGACGGTGTAGGTAAGGTTCAGGTATCAGCTCCTAACAAGGACTCTATCGCTGCTGCTCTGCAGAAGATTAAGGCTATCGTTGCCGTACCAGAAATAGGTGAGGTATATGAGGGTACAGTACGCTCAGTAATGCCTTACGGCTGCTTCGTAGAGATTCTGCCTGGCAAGGACGGTCTGCTCCACATCTCTGAGATAGACTGGAAGCGCCTTGAGACAGTGGAAGAGGCAGGCATCAAGGAAGGCGACAAGATAATGGTGAAGCTCCTTGAGATAGACGACAAGACTGGCAAGTACAAACTCTCACACAAGGTGCTCATAGAGAAGCCTGAGGGTTACGAGGAGCCACAGCGCGGTCGTCGTCCACGTCCAGAGCGTCGTCCACGCCCTGACCACCGTCCACGTCGTTTTAACAACGATAACGGGAACGATAACGGGAACGGGAACGCTAACGATAACGCTAACCAAGAATAATTCTATAAAAGGCCCTGGAGCACACCGCTCTGGGGCTTTTATAACTTAAAACCTAACCCGAACATTAACTGCCTTATGAAAAAAATACTTCTGCTAATCCTAATTCTCAATTGTCAATTGTCAATTGTCAATTTAGCAAATGCACAGTTTGAGAGTGCGCCTGCCTTTCCTGGCGCAGAGGGATTCGCCCGTCTTACCACCACTGGTGGCAGAGGGGGCAAAGTGTTGCACGTAACCAGCCTTGCCGACGACGGTTCGGAGGGCACCTTCCGTTGGGCTTGCCTGCAGAAGGGACCAAGGACTATCGTGTTTGATGTGGACGGAACGATATTCCTGACCAGCGAACTGAAAATGAAGAATGGCAACGTGTCAATACTGGGACAAACAGCTCCTGGCGACGGCATCTGCATAGCCGACTACCCATTCGTCATCTCATGCGACAACGTGATAATACGTTTTATGCGCTTCCGCTTAGGCAACCGCGAGATAGCCCACCATGAGGGCGACGGACTGGGTGGCATGGACAACGAGAATATCATCATAGACCACTGCTCCGTGAGTTGGAGTGTGGATGAATGCCTCTCTGTCTATGGTTCAAAGAACCTTTCCGTACAATGGAACATAGCATCGCAGAGTATGGTGAACAGCGGACATAAGAAGGGTGCTCACGGCTACGGAGGCAACTGGGGCGGCTCTGGTGCATCATACCACCACAACCTGTTGGCTCACCACACCTCACGCTGTCCGCGTCTTGGTCCTCGCACATCCACACAGACCGACGAGAGGGTTGACCTGCGCAATAACGTGATGTACAACTGGGGTGGCAACGGATGTTACGGTGGCGAAGGACAGAAGGTGAACATCGTAAACAACTACTACAAACCTGGTCCTGGCACCCTGACACGCAGCAAACAGATACAGATGCGCATCGCTTCGGTGGGCATACGAACCAGCGAATACACCCATCACGGTACTGCCGAGCCTAACAAGTGGGACCTGATGTGGCACGTTTGGGGTAAATATTACGTGAACGGCAACGTGAATCCGCTCTTCCCACAGGTGACCAAGGACAACCTGAAATGGGGTTTCCTAAATCAGGTCAACATGCAGAGCGTTGACGGCACCTATACAGCCCAGACCAAGGACACCATAATAATTAAGGAACCTATACCTTACGGCAATATAACCACACAGACGGCTGAGGAGGCTTACGACAAGGTGCTTGCCTATGCTGGTGCCTCGCTGCATCGCGACAGCAACGACCAGCAGGTGGTGAAGGATGTTGCCACAGGCACAGCGAAATACGGCAAGACCATAGGCAAGAAGAAATATTCTGAGACCATCACTGGATGGATAGACTCACAGGATGAGGTGGGCGGATGGCCAGAACTGGCGAAGGGTAATGCCCTACCCGACTCTGACGGCGACGGTATGCCTGATGTCTGGGAGACGACTCACGGACTGAACCCTAACGATGCCACAGACGGCAATGCCTACACCATAGACAAACGTGGTTTCTACACCAATGCCGAGGTATATTTCAACTCCCTCGTGGAACCTATCATCAAGGCACAGAACAAGAATGCCGACACGAAGGTAAAGGGATGGTTTGAGGAATACTTTCCTGTGATGTAGCATCTTCAAGATGCCGAAATACCATTATGCTGAAATATCGTTATTTATTTGTTCTCTTGCTCTTTTGCAGTCTCGTCGCCAATGCGAAGATAGACCGTAAGGCGCTCGTGATGCGCAATAACCCTGAGGTGACGGCGATGGACACATTGTCACCACTCTCCGTGGGTAACGGAGGGTTTGCCTATACTGTTGATGCTACTGGTATGCAGAGTTTTCCTGAATACTATAAAGGAGGCATCTGCTTAGGTACACAGTCGCAGTGGGGCTGGCACTCCTTCCCCAACACTGAGGGGTATAAGCATGAGGAATGTCTGAAGGCATATAACTTCGGTCACCAGTCTGATGCCGAACTGTATTCCTGCCAGTTTAAGGGTCCTGGACGACAATATGAAGCATCAGAGTATTTTCGCATAAACCCTCACCGTCTGCACTTGGGTACAGTGGGATTCTGCTTTGAACAGAACAATGATAGTCCTGCAGACATTACATCCATCTCTCAAAAACTGGATATGTGGCAGGGTAGCATACACTCTCGTTTCTCATACAAGGACACAAGATACGATGTCACTACCACTTGCCACTCTCAGCGTGACCTCATAGCATTCAGCATTGAGGCTAAGACGATAGCACCCATACTACTCTCTCTGCCCTACCCCACAGGCAAACATACCGACGATGCCTGCAACTGGCAAGCCGACTCGCTGCACCTGTCTGTCATCATCATGCAGGGCAAGGACTATGCAGTAGTGAAACACACGCTTGACACCACAACATATTATATAAAGGTGAGATGGCAGGGCAAAGCAAGCTTTACAAAAACAAAACAACACCGCTATGCTCTCACACCTCGTGCTTCGTCAATACGGTTTACGGTGGAATGGACTCCTACCCCACCCTCTGCTACTGACGGAGAGAAAGACATTGCATTCGATGAAGTGAAAAAGGAAGCAGCTGAATACTGGCAGACCTTCTGGACAGAAGGCGCAGCAGTGGATTTCTCACATTGCAAGGATGTCAGGGCTAAGGAACTGGAACGTCGCATCATTCTCTCGCAGTATCTGCTTGACATACAATGTACTGGTGCACCTGACAGTTCTCCACAAAACGCATTTCCACCACAGGAAACGGGACTCACCATGAACTCGTGGTTTGGCAAATTCCATCTTGAGATGATATTATGGCATCAGGCATGGTTACCTTTATGGGGACACACCGACAAGCTGCAACGGACTCTAAACTGGTACTTCCACGTACAACCCATAGCACAGCAGATAGCACGCCGACAGGGATTTGAAGGTGCCAGATGGATGAAGATGACCGACCCCTCAGGTGAGGAAGCACCATCAAAGGTGGGTTCATTCCTTATATGGCAACAACCACATATAATATATCTCTCAGAACTCGCATACCGCAGTCTTAGCAAGACCTCACCAGAAGATGCACGTAGGTTTGCAGGCACTATGTATCCACTCATAGACGAGACTGCAGTGTTTATGCATTCCTTTGCCAATCGCGACACCACAAACAACCGATATATTCTCCGTGGCTACATACCTGCACAGGAATCATTGAGGGCTGATGTGACATTCAACTCACCTTTTGAACTCTCGCAATGGCGCACCACCATGATGATGGCACAACAATGGCGTGAGAGATTAGCACTTCCACGAAAAGCAGAATGGGATGACCTTATCAACCATCTGTCACCACTCGCATATAACAAAGATTCCCTGTATCTGGCAGCTGAATCGGCAACTGATACCTACACAAATATCAGAGCGACATCCGACCATCCTGCTATACTTGGAGCATTAGGCTTCTTCCCTATGTCACGACTCATCAATGGTAAGGTGATGGAACGCACCCTCGAATGGATTTGGGACAACTGGCAATGGCAGACCTCATGGGGATGGGACTTCCCTATGACGGCAATGGCTGCTACACGACTGATGCAACCTGAGAAAGCCATTGACGCTCTGCTAATGTCTCAGCAGAAGAATACATACCTTAACAACGGACATAACTATCAGGACAAACGACTGAGACTATACCTGCCAGGCAATGGTGCCCTGCTCTCTGCCATAGCACTGATGTGTGCTGGCTGGGACGGGTGTACAGTCAGCAATCCAGGTTTTCCTAAAGACGGAAACTGGGACGTTGAATGGGAAGGACTCATGGCGATACCGTAACGGTTAAGGGTTAAGGGTTAAAGGTTAAGGGTGAAGGGTTAAAGAGTAAAGGTTAAAAAAACTTAACGCAGATGCAACTTTCAACTTTCATCTTTCAACTTTCAACTTTTATTCGTAACTTTGCACGCAGTTCAGGGGAATGGGAAGCTCAACAGAGCTTCTCATTCTTTCTTTTATCACTAAAGAAAAGAAGAAATGATCGACAAGAACAAAGTAAAAGAGATTGTTGAAGAATGGTTAGAGGGAAAGGAGTATTTCCTTGTTGACGTTGACGTGACTCCAGACGACCGCATCGTGGTAGAGATAGACCACCACGACGGAGTGTGGATAGAGGACTGCGTAGAGCTGAGCCGCTTTATTGAGGATCATCTGAACCGCGACGAGGAAGATTACGAACTTGAGGTGGGCAGTGCCGGACTGGGACAGCCTTTCAAGGTGTTGCAGCAATACATCAACTGCATAGGCAAGACCGTTGAGGTGCTCGATGCCAGTGGCATAAAATATAAAGGTACACTGCTCAGCGTGGAAGAACCTAACTTCACCATACTCACCCAGGAGAAGCAGAAGCAGGAGGGCAAGAAGCGTCCTGTGCTCGTGGATGTGGAGCGCACCTTCTCTGTCAACGAGGTAAAATATTGCAAGTACCTTATTGACTTTAAATAAGGAGTTAGAGAAGTTAAAGAAGTTAGAGAAGTTAGAGACAATACAAAAGTCATAACTACTTAACAACTCAAAAACGAATAAAACTAAAAACAAAATAACAATAAAAATGGCAACAAAGATTACAGAACAACAACCAAGCATGATCGAAACGTTCCGTGAGTTTAAGGAAACCAAGAACATCGATCGCACCACACTCGTAAGCGTGCTCGAAGAGAGCTTCCGCAACGTTATCGCTAAGATATTCGGTAGCGATGCCAACTTCGATGTTATCGTAAACCCTGACAAGGGCGACTTCGAGATTTACCGCAACCGCGTCGTTGTGCCTGACGGCGAGGTGGCTGACGAGAACAAGGAGATATCACTCTCTGAGGCACAGAAGATACAAGACGACTACGAGGTAGGCGAGGACGTATCAGAGCGCGTTGACTTTACTAAGTTTGGCAGACGTGCCATCCTCAACCTGCGCCAGACTCTTGCTTCAAAAATTCTTGAACTGGAGCACGACACCCTCTATAATAAATATAAGGATCGCGTAGGCGAGATAGTAACAGGCGAGGTGTACCAGATATGGAAGCGCGAGGTGCTCATCATCGACGATGAGGGCAACGAACTGCTCCTGCCAAAGGCTGGTCAGATACCTAATGACGTTTATCGTAAAAACGAGAGCATCAAGGCTATCATTGAGCGTGTTACCAACGAGAACAACAACCCAAAGATTATCCTCTCACGTTGCTCTAACCTATTCCTTCAGCGTCTGCTCGAGGCTGAGGTGCCTGAGATTGCAGAGGGACTGGTGGCTGTGCGCAAGATTGCCCGCATACCAGGCGAGCGTGCTAAGATTGCCGTAGAGAGTTTCGACGACCGCATCGACCCAGTAGGCGCTTGCGTAGGTGTCAAGGGTAGCCGTGTTCATGGCATCGTACGTGAATTGTGCAATGAGAACCTCGATGTAATCAACTACACCCAGAACACCAAACTCTTCATACAGCGTGCACTCGCTCCAGCACAGATCAACTCTATCGTGCTCAACGAGGAAGAGCGTAAGGCTGAGGTTTATCTGCGTCCTGAAGAGGTGTCACTCGCAATCGGTCGCAGCGGTCAGAACATCAAACTTGCTTCTATGCTCACCGAATACACCATCGACGTATTCCGCGAACTCGACGACCAAAATGTTGACGAGGAGGATATCTACCTCGACGAGTTTAATGACGAAGTTGACCAGTGGGTTATCGACGCCATTAAGAACATCGGTCTCGACACCGCTAAGCAGGTGCTCAACGCTCCTCGCGAGATGCTTATCACCAGAGCCGACCTTGAGGAAGAGACTGTTGATCAGTTGCTCAGCGTACTGAGAGCAGAGTTTGAGAAGTAAAGGTTCAACTTTCGCAAGCGCGCAAGTTGAAAGGAGTTAACAGTTGAGCGCACGCGAAACTTAAATACAGACAAAAAAGATTTATTTATGAGCATAAGACTAAATAAAGCTATCAGCGAACTCAACATCGGATTGCAGACCGCTGTTGACTTCCTTGAGAAGAAGGCTGAGCTCGGCGAAGTGAAGAACGACCTAAACTTCAAACTCAACGATGCTCAGTATGATGCTCTCGTAGTTGCTTTCAAGGGCGACAAGGAAGTACGCACACAGGCTGACAAGATATTCCAGAAGAAGGAAAAACCTGCAAAGAAAGAGAAACCGCAACACGTTGCACCAGAGCCTCAGCAGGCTAAGACGGCTGGCGATGCCCTCATACAAAAGAAAACCGAGGTAAAACCTCTCGGCAAGATAGACCTCGGCACTGGCAAACCAGCAGCAGAGGCTCCTAAGGCTGAACCAAAGGCTATGACTGAAGCTCCTAAGGCTGAGACAAAACCTGCTGCTCCCGTCAAGGAAGAGAAGGTGGAGGCAGCACCTGCTGCGGAGAGCAAACCTGAGATATTCACCCTAAAAAGCGACCGCAAGAAGGTGGAAGGTCCTACCGTACTGGGTACTGTTGACCTCTCATCCCTCAACCAGAGCACTCGTCCGAAGAAGAAGTCGAAGGAGGAGAAGCGCAAGGAACGCGAGGAGAAGACTGCCGAGCGCAAGAAGCGTAACCGCATTGGCAAGGAGCGTGTCGATGTAAACGATGCTGCCAACCAGCAGCAGGGCGGCAAGAACGGCAAGAATGCTCGCACCACCGCTGGCAAGGCTGGTCAGCAGCCGCAGCAGCAGGGCAACGGCAAGAAAAACAAGAAGAAGAAAGGCAACCAGCCTCAGGAGGTTTCTGATGAAGATGTAGCACGTCAGGTAAAGGAGACCCTCGCACGCCTTACCAGCAAGACATCCATAAATAAGAAGGGTGCCAAGTATCGTAAAGAGAAGCGTGATGCTGCTGCCCAGCAGCGTGAGGAGGACCAGCTCATGGGCGAACTGGAGAGCAAGACACTGAAGCTCACCGAGTTTGTTACCGTCAGCGAACTTGCAACCATGATGGATGTGCCTGTTACCAAACTCATCGGTACCCTTATGTCTGTAGGCATCATGGTAAGTATCAACCAGCGTCTGGATGCTGAGACCATCAACCTCGTGGCTGACGAGTTCGGTTTCACCACCGAGTATGTCTCTGCCGAGGTGCAGGAAGCTATTCAGGAGGCTGACGACGATGAGAACGACCTCATCTCACGTGCGCCTATCGTTACCGTCATGGGTCACGTTGACCACGGTAAGACATCGCTCCTCGACTATGTGCGTAACACTAACGTCATAGCTGGTGAGGCAGGTGGCATCACACAGCACATAGGTGCCTACAACGTGAAACTCCCTGACGGACGTCGAATCACCTTCCTCGATACCCCTGGCCACGAGGCGTTCACCGCTATGCGTGCCCGTGGTACTCAGGTTACCGATATCGCCATTATCATCATAGCAGCCGACGACTCTATCATGCCTACCACCAAGGAGGCTATAGCCCATGCTCAGGCTGCCAATGTACCTATGGTATTCGCTATAAATAAGATAGATAAGCCAGGTGCTAACCCTGACAAGATTCGTCAGGACCTCGCTGCCATGAACCTCCTCGTTGAGGAATGGGGCGGTAAGTACCAGTGTCAGGAAATAAGTGCCAAGAAAGGTACTGGCGTTAAAGAACTGATGGAGAAGGTGCTGCTCGAGGCTGAGATGCTCGACCTCAAGGCTAACCCTAACCGTAATGCTACAGGCTCGGTTATCGAGTCTTCACTCGACAAGGGTCGTGGCTACGTCTCTACCGTCCTTGTTAGCAACGGTACGCTCAAGGTGGGCGACATCGTGATAGCAGGCACGGCATGGGGCAGAGTTAAGGCTATGTTCAACGAACGTAACCAGAATGTGGAGCAGGCACGTCCTGCAGAGCCAGTGATAATACTCGGTCTCAATGGTGCACCGCAGGCTGGTGACTCTTTCCACATCATGGAGACAGAGCAGGAGGCTAAGACCATCGCCAACAAGCGTATGCAGCTGCAGCGCGAACAGAGTCTGCGCACTACCAAGACCCTCTCACTCGAGGAGATTGCACACCGTGTGGCTCTGGGCGAGTTCCATGAGCTCAACCTTGTGGTCAAGGCTGACACACAGGGTTCTGTGGAGGCTCTCTCCGACTCTTTCATCAAGATGTCAACCGAGAAGGTACAGGTCAACGTCATACTCAAGGGCGTAGGTCAGATTTCCGAGAACGACGTTATCCTCGCCTCTACTGCCGAGAATGGTATGATAGTAGGTTTCCAGGTTCGTCCGTCAGTAGCAGCCAAGAAACTCGCTGAGCAGGAGGGTGTGGAAATCAACACCTACTCTGTCATCTACGATGCTATGGACGATATCAAGGCAGCTATGGAGGGTATGCTCGATAAGATTAAGAAAGAGGTGGCTACTGGTCAGGTGGAGGTCAAGGAGGTCTTCAAGATTTCCAAGGTCGGCACTGTGGCTGGTTCTATGGTCACCGAGGGCAAGGTTCATGCCAAGGACAAGGCTCGTCTTATCCGCGACGGCATAGTAATCTTCACTGGCGAAATCAATGCCCTCAAGCGTTACAAGGACGACGTGAAGGAGGTAGCTACTGGTTTCGAGTGTGGCATCTCACTCGTCAACTTCAACGACATCCTTGCTGGCGATATCATCGAGACATTCACTGAAATAGAGGTAGAACAGAAGCTGTAATATAATTGATAATTGATAATTGAAAATTGACAATTAAGCATGAAGAATATATTTTTAATCATCATGCTGAGCGTGTTCAGCTTCGCTACGCTCAGTGCACAGGATGAAGAGGCTTCTAAGCCTAAGAGCGAGGTGCGTCAGTATATCAATGCCTTCGAGGCAAACATCAACAAAGGCAACTGGCAGCAGGCTTACGAGTGGGGTGCCAAGGCAGCAAGCTATTACACCAGCAACGGTCTCTACAAGGAGGCGTTTGACATGCTGCGTCGCGTTGACAATGCCATCGACAGTCATCTCAAGGCCACCTCAGAGCGTGCCACCTACCACTATCAGGTCACCAAGGAGCGCTATAAGATGTACACCCGTTTCGGCAAGTCAGAGCGCGTCAAGGAGCAGTTCAACAACCTTGAACTCATGGCAAACCTCTCTTCCAACGACAGCATCAAGAATGATATGCTCTATACCAAGACCCTCTACTATTACACCCACGGACAGATAGAGAAAGGCAACCAGACCTTCAAGGAGATGGCTACCAAACTCACTGCTCAGAAGGAGTATGGCAAGGTTGACGAGGTTTATCAGAAGCTCATCGAGAGTGGTCGTCGCAGCAACAGCGCCTCACTCGTGGCACAGTCATATAAAAGCTATGTGGCATGGAAGGACTCTACCGATGCCATCAAGCATGCCGACGAGATTAAGGGACTGAAGAAGCAGATAGCCGACTCCAAGGCTACCATCGACTCTCAGGACAGTTCGCTCACAGCTCGCATGGCAACCATCATTGCCCTCAGCATTCTCGCCATAGCCCTTGCTGTGGCACTCGTGGGTGGAGCACTCGTTCTCATGCGCTTTATCCTGCTCACCCGTAAACAGAAGAAGATTATCAAGCTCGAGAGCGACAACAATGCCCTCAAGGCTAAATTCATCAGCAACATCTCGGCACAGCTCGACCCAACACTCAACAAACTCGATGCTCGTATCCCTGAAGTCAAGGCGCTAAAGGAATTCTCCAACCACATACAGACCCTCTCGCTCATCGAGTCAACTAAGGAAGAGGCTGTTGAGACTGAGGACACCCAGATAGCACAGTTCTGCGAAGGCATCATGAACCAGATGAAGGGCACCGAGAAGACTGGCGTAACACTCACCGTCAACGCTCCTAAGATGACGGCAAACTTCAATAGGGAGTATGTCACCCACATCCTCACCCATCTGCTCAGCAATGCTATTCGCTATACCCCAGAAGGCGGTCGTGTAACCCTCGACTATAAGAAGCGTGGTGCTCACACCCACCAGTTCATTGTAACTGACTCTGGCTGTGGCATTACCATTCCTGGAGGCGAAGAGGGTGTTGATAACCGAGAAGAGGTCTTCAAGGCATTCCGTGGCGTTCACGACCTCACCACTGGCGACGGACTCGGACTGCCTATCTGTAAGCAGATGGCACTCAAGATGAAGGGCGACCTCACCATCGACCCTGCCTACACTAAGGGTACACGTTTCATCCTTGAGCTTCACGGATAAGAGATACATTCTCTCTCCATATACACACACAAGAAAGACTGCAACCAGCACTAGCCGATTGCAGCCTTTTTTTTTCATTTTCTTAGGGGAAGTAAAAGCCTCCTGCCTGCGTTGTTATCAACGCATGAATTTTCCGTTCTCAGTCACCACTACGCCCCTGTAGCCATTGTCGGCACGAGCACCATCGAGGGTGTAGGCAGCCTCTGAGAGCTTACCTCCATCGCTTGTCTTCACTGCGCTGATTGCCGATGGTGCATCAGCAGCCACCAGTTCCAGTACCTCACCAGCCGTGGTAGCTATATCATAGAGATATGTGGTAGGCAGGTTGGTCTCAGGAATCTTTGAAGCATTGACTATGATTGGTGCAGGCATGTCGTAGGTCTGCATCAGTTCATTGCTGTTAGCATCGGTGGCGAGGGTGAGGGCTGAGCCGTCAGCCTTACGCAGTGGGGCATTGCTACGCAGACGCAGGTTACCGCCTACGGTAGAGCGAATCTTCACAGAGGTCACTACACCCAACTTCCACTGCATGTCGGTAATCTCAAAGCCGCCGCGTGAGCGCAATCCCTTGACCTCACCCTCTGACCACTGTGATGGCAGAGCAGGCAAAAGATGTACGAATCCTGCATGTGACTGGAGCAGCATCTCGGCTATGCCGGCGCAACAACCGAAGTTGCCGTCTATCTGGAATGGTGCGTGGGCATCAAACATATTAGCGTATGTACCACCGTCAGCATCGTTTATTGTAGCGTTAGGGTCCATCAGGCGCAATTGGTTCTTTATTATGGAGAGTGCATGGTCGCCATCGAGCATACGAGCCCACTGACACACCTTCCAGCCCATAGACCATCCGCGAGCCGCGTCGCCCCTGCCTACGAGTGACTTATGCACTGCCTGGTATATGTCGGTATTAGTATAAGGTGACACCTGATTGCCAGGATATGCGCCCCAGAGGTGAGAGAGGTGACGGTGAGAGTTGTTCTCCTTGTCCCAGTCTTCCTGCCACTCCTGTATCTGTCCGTACTTACCTATCTTGTATGGCGTGAGCTGAGCCTTCAGTTCGTCAAGTTGGGTAGCGAAGTCGGCATCTACGTTGAGGGCACGAGCGGCAAGTGCTGTGTTACGCAGCACATCATACACCATCTGGTTGTCCATAGCCACACCACCGAAGAGGGCGCAGTTCATGGTCTTGTTGTCATCGGTCACGTATGAAGCCTGTCCTGGGTGGTTCTCAGGAGAGTTTGACGGACAAACCACCATGTAGCCCGTGTTAGGATCTTTCACGAGGAAGTCCTGGAAGAACTGCGCACATCCCTTAAGCACAGGATAGATGTCGGCAAGATACTGCTTGTCGCCCGTGAAAAGGTACTTCTCCCACAGGTGTGAGCAGAACCATGCGTTACATGTAGGCCATACACCGACGGCATTGTTGTCTACGGCTCCGGTGGTGCGCCAGATATCAGTATTATGATGCAGTGCCCATCCGCGTGCTCCGTACATCTGCTGGGCAGTCTTGGCACCTGTCACCGCCACATCCTTTACCATCTCGATAAACGGATTATGACACTCCGTGAGGTTTGTCACCTCTGCAGGCCAGTAATTCATCTCCACGTTGATATTGGTGGTGTATTTTGAGTCCCATGCAGGATACTGTCGTGCGTTAGGGTTCCACAGTCCCTGTAGGTTAGCTGGCTGCGTGCCTGGCTGTGATGAGGATATGAGCAGATAGCGGCCAAACTGGAAATAGTTGGCTACGAGTCCTGCGTCTGAAGCTGTAGAGCGGAACTCCTTAATGCGAGTCTCGGTATCCTTCACCTCCTGCTCTGCATTGGCACCGAGGTCGAGGCTCACGCGGTTGAACTGCTCCTGATACTTAGCAATATGGTTAGCGAGGCTTTCGTCATAGTTCAGTCCCTTGTCCATATAAGCGGTGATATAGCCTAATGCCTTAGCCTCAGCGTCAGCACTGATGTCGTTATAGTTTACGAAGTTGGTGGCTGATGATATGATGATGGTAGCGGCCGTAGCATCGCTCACGGTGATGGCTGGAGTGTTCGGATTGCCTGCCACCAGTCCGCCCTGCATCACGTTGCGCGTAGCGGTAGCAGTCTGTGTGCCGCCGTCATTGAGCACCTTGATGAAGGTGAAGCAGTTGAGTTTGTTGTCCACACCCTCTGTCTGTGCCTTAGCAGGTATGAGCGATGCCTCTATCATGCCGTCGGCGGTAATCTTGTTCACGTCAAGCTTCTCCATACCCGTCTTGACTGGTGCTGCATAACACACGTCGAAGTTCAGTTTGCCGGCCTCTGATGCCTCTATTCGCATGATGGTCACATTATCGTCAAGCGAGGTGAATACCGTCCTGGTGTATGTCACTCCGTCAACCACATATGTGGTAGTGGCAGTAGCCGTAGCGAGGTCGAGTGAGCGTACGTAGCCCTGAGCATCTACGGCACCGTCGGTCTGTCCAGCCTCCTCGTCGTCATAACGCTGGCCGGGGAATCCTACGAGCACGCAGCCTGCTGCCTGATACTGTGCTCCATGAGAGCCTGTCGACATCCAGTTGGGTATAGCGAGTTTCTGCGCAGCCTCATAGTTTTTGTCGAATATGTACTGCTGTACCTGTGCCAGGACATTCTTGGCATTGGCATTATAGTTCTCGTTAGGCGACTGTCCCCAGAAGGTGTCTTCATTGAGCTGCAGTGTGTCTATGGCAACACTGCCGCTGACCATGGCGCCCAGTCTGCCGTTGCCTAATGGCAGGGCCTCCTCCCAGTATGCTGCAGGGCGGTGGTACCACAGACGGTTCTTGCTGTCGAGCACTGGTGGTGGCACAGGACGAGTATCAGATGTGGTGAAACTGCTGCTGATGGCTGTAGTGAGCACATTGCCAGCAAGGTCAGCCACTGCATTGGCAGGCAGAGCGAGGGTGTAAGACGTAGTGAGGTCAAGGTCAGCATAAGGGAATGACACCTTGTTGACATTTACCACTGGAGCTATCTGCTGACTTGCGCTCGTAGTATTGTTAGTGAGGGTTGCCTTTACGCCATCGGCTATCTTAACACCTTCATTGAACATCATTATAAACTTGCCCGAAGGTAGTACATTTGTGGCTCCGTCGGCAGGAATAGTCTGCATGAGCGTCGGAGCCTGTGTGTCCTCGGCAAGGATATTCACATACTTCAGGTTGTAATTGCTCGTCTTGGTAGCCGACTGTATGAGCAG
>JAEEGL014543101.1_pt1 | contig 15725 bp, 12 predicted proteins | sample 9134231 | NCBI WGS metagenome assembly JAEEGL01 (sample SAMN16246548, study PRJNA631951) | gut metagenome | biome: gut microbiome; feature: rumen; material: fiber-attached | host: Bos | place: Iran: Karaj | collected 2018-10
GGCGGCCCGGAATGGCGTCGCTAATGCGAGCTTCCTCTGTGCCGACGCGGCGGAGGCGGCGGCGCAGTTCGCCGCCAGGGGGATGGCGCCGGACGTGCTGTTCGTGGACCCGCCCCGCAAGGGCCTGGATCCCTCCGTGATCGACAGCATCGCTCTCATGGCCCCGGAGCGGGTGGTCTATGTTTCCTGCGACCCCGCCACCCTGGCCCGTGACCTCCGCCGCTTCGAAGAAAAGGGCTACGCCGCCCAAAAAGCCGTCGCCGTGGACATGTTCCCCCGCACAAGGCATGTGGAATCAGTAATTTCGTTGACTCGAGCCGGGGTGTGACAATGATTTACTGAATGAAAACGTGATAAATCAGAAATTGTGTTGTTTCAAGTCGAGAACATGAAATTGCTATTGTTTATATGAAATGAATGCGGAGGATTTTTATGTCAGAACAGGAAATTAAAAATGGTGAAGGCGGGTATATATTTATCTCCCATGCACATAAAGACATCGACAGAATTAGAATAATACGAAATATACTTGAAGAGAATGGGTTTGAACCCATAATGTTCTATCTTCGATGCCTTTCGGATCACGATGAAATTGAAAATTTAATCAAAAGGGAAATTGATGCAAGAGAGTGGTTTTTACTCGTTGATAGTGAAAATGCAAGGAAGTCTAATTGGGTAAAGACAGAAGTAGAATATATACGGTCAAAAAATACCGAGAAAATAATCTCCGTGAATTTGGAAGATAATGACAGTATACGTCCTATCTTAGACAGACTTTCTAATAGCATGAGGATATTTTTTTCCTATTCTCATAATGATTATCATCTGGCAAAAATGATTGCAGATAAGTGTGTTGAACGAGACTTAAAGGTCTTTTTAGATGTCGATTCTATACGTGCTGGGGACAGTTTTGAAGATCAAATACTTTCATCTCTTAAAGAGGCTTCGGAAAAAGGATGTGTTGTACTTATTATTTCTTCCAATTACTTACAATCAGGATGGGTCAAAAAAGAATTGGATTTTGCAGTAGCCAATAATGCGTTTCTTTTACCTGTCATCGTTAATGATGTTGAACTTCCAGACTTTTTAGAGTTTTATCTTGGAAGAACTCAATATTACAAGTTGAAAACACCTGTTACAATGGCAAGTATAGAAGAAATCGTCGGAATCATAGAAAATATGTTAATCAAAAGGCTCCATGAAATATAATCTACATTTTCAGAATGAAATTGATCAAGCAAGAAGTGTTGTTAGAGTTGAGTGATTTGCTGATTATAGATATTTCTTTTAGCAGCTGCATTGTTGCACTTAATTCCAGTTTCTTGACATATTCCCGCGAATGGACAGAGGTCGAAAACCGGTGGATATGTTCCTGACGAACAGGCAAACCGTGGTCATGTTCCCAGAACCAAAAGTGCGAACAGGTAAGGGAAATGACTATCTATTTTGATTCCTCGTGCCATGTGGAGACGGTATGTCTTTTGTCCAAACTTTCTGAAGCAAAGCATCATATCAGCGTTCAGGTTGATATGGATGAGTCGGATCTGACCGCGGCGGAAAGTAAGGCTACATATGAAGAAATCCAGGCGTGGGTGCAGGAAAAATACGGTTTCCATGTGACACACCTGAATATCGCCCAGGTAAAACGAAAGCACGGGATCATCGAACGTGAGAACTAAAATAAACCGAAATCCTCAGATTCCCGGCAACCGGGTTGTCCGAAAGAGAAGATGAATGCCATAGAGGAAGCACTAAAGTTCTTTCAGATGATTTAGGAGAAGTCTTCATACACCGGAACGCCTCCAGACCAATGATGGTCGGAGGCGTTCTTACATCATTCTTGTCATTCTAATGGAGCGTATTTTTCAATCTGAGCCCTAATAGAAAGACCTCACTTCATGATCCTTTAGCGTAAGCTTACCATATTAAGCTTGTTTTTTGAGCAAAGAAATGTGGAGGATTCCGATCGATCCGAATTGAAAAAAACTCTTGACAGGTTAGCGACTACTAACTATAATAGGCAATGGTTAGAGAATGCTAACCAAGTTTTTGAGCACTCGGTTAGCGGTTGCTAATCGTAGATTGCGGGAGGGAGATAGATGATGCCCCTTATGTTTGCTGAAGTCGGCACACCCCAAATTATCAAAAGGATCGGCGGCAATCCGGAGACCAAAAAGCATTTGGAAGATCTTGGTTTTCACGTCGGCGGAGAGATTCGTGTGGTAAGTACGATCGGGGGAAATCTCATCGTGAACGTTAAGGAATGCCGCGTCGCGGTGAGCCGCGAGCTGGCGGGCAAGATTATGATCTGAAGGAGGGACCAGAATTGAAAACACTAAGGGATGCCAAAATCGGAGAAACCGTGACCGTCGTCAAAATCCACGGAGAAGGTGCGGTTAAACGGCGTATCATGGACATGGGAATCACGAAAAATGTCGAGATTTATGTGCGGAAAGTTGCACCACTCGGTGATCCTGTTGAACTGACCGTGCGCGGCTATGAACTGAGCCTGAGGAAGACAGACGCGGAAATGATCGAGGTGCAATGATTTTTCCAGATGCGGTTAGCATACGCTAACCATTCAAAGCAAAATCGCAGAAAGGAAGAACACATCATGTCTTTGACGATCGCCCTTGCAGGCAATCCGAACAGCGGAAAAACTACTTTATTTAACGCACTGACCGGTTCGACACAGTTCGTCGGAAACTGGCCGGGTGTCACGGTGGAGAAAAAGGAAGGCAAGCTGAAAAAGCACGACGACGTCGTTATTACGGACCTTCCCGGCATCTACTCCCTGTCCCCTTATACACTGGAGGAGGTCGTTGCCAGAAATTATCTGATCGGTGAACGGCCCGACGCAATCTTAAATATCGTGGACGGCTCCAATCTGGAGCGCAATCTGTACTTGACGACTCAGCTTACAGAGCTGGGGATCCCCGTTGTTGTGGCGATCAACATGATGGACGTCGTCAAAAAGAGCGGGGACAAGATCGATACCGCGCAGCTTTCCAGACAACTCGGCTGTCGAATTGTTGAGATCTCCGCCCTCAAGGGCACAGGGGTTTCGGAAGCCGCCGAAGCGGCTATCCAGGCTGCGAAAACAGGGAAAACGGTTCCGATGCACAGCTTCTCAGGCCAGGTAGAGCATGCTCTGGCCCATATTGAGGAGCATGCCGTCTCCAATATGCCCGAAGAACAGCAGCGCTGGTATGCTGTCAAGCTCTTCGAGCGTGACGAAAAGACCATGGAACAGCTGAATCTTTCCGAGGATATAAAGAAGGACGTCGAACAGCACATCGCCGACGTGGAAAAGGAGCTTGACGATGACGCGGAGTCCATCATCACTAATGAGCGCTATATCTGGATCGGCAGCATCATCCAGTCCTCGTATAAAAAGAAATCGATCGGGAAGCTGACAACGTCCGACAAGATCGATAAGATCGTCACCAACCGCTGGCTGGCGCTGCCGATCTTCGCCGTGGTCATGTTCCTGGTCTACGCCCTGGCTATGGGAAAATCGATCTCAGACGGCGGTATCGCTATTGGCACTTTTCTCACAGACTGGACCAATGACGTCTTCGGAGAGGCTTGGCTGATCGAAGGTTCCCGATCCCTGCTTGAGGGTTGGGGAGCGGCACCCTGGCTGGTAGGCCTCGTCTCAGACGGTATCATCGCCGGTGTCGGCGCAGTGCTTGGTTTCGTTCCGCAGATGTTGGTACTTTTCCTGATGCTGGCTATTCTGGAGGACTGCGGCTACATGGCCCGTATTGCCTTTATCATGGACCGCATCTTCCGCCGTTTCGGGCTGTCCGGGAAATCCTTCATCCCGATGCTGGTCGGCACCGGCTGCGGTATTCCCGGCGTTATGGCCTCGCGTACCATTGAAAATGAACGTGACCGACGAATGACGATCATGACCACCTGCTTCATGCCCTGCGGCGCCAAGATGCCGATCATCGGCCTAATCGCCGGCGCACTGTTCGGCGGGTCTTCATGGGTCGCTACCTCCGCCTATTTCATTGGCGTGGCAGCCATCGTCATTTCAGGCATCATGTTGAAAAAGACGAAGCTGTTTGCAGGCGACCCAGCGCCGTTCGTTATGGAACTGCCGGCGTATCATGCGCCGACTGTCGGGAACGTTCTTCGCGCCATGTGGGAGCGTGGCTGGTCGTTCATCAAGAAAGCCGGGACGATCATCGTTCTGTCCACGATCGTTCTTTGGTTCCTTCAGGGCTTCGGCACCGTTAACGGTCACTTCGGAATGGTCGACGAGCTCTATGAGGATGAGAGCATCGTTACTGAGGAGTATGTCCAGCAGGTCACCGACCGCATGGGCATTGAAACGGATGAGGTCAATCCTTCTGATGACTCCATCCTGGCAAGCATCGCGCAGCCTGCTTCCGTTATTTTTAGGCCTCAGGGCTTCGGTTCCTGGAAGCCCACGGTAGCCACTGTGACAGGACTTATCGCAAAGGAGAATGTCGTAGGGACCTTCGGTGTGCTGTACAATTACGACGACCAGGAAGGTGAAGAGGAACTGGAGGAGAACGGCGACCAAATTTGGGAAAACGTCGCGGCTGATTTCAACCGCTTTTCCGGTGGACACGGCAGACTGGCGGCCTTCGCCTTCATGCTTTTCAACCTGCTCTGTGCGCCGTGCTTCGCGGCTATGGGCGCGATCAGGCGGGAGATGAACAGCCCCAAGTGGACGATGTTCGCTATCGGTTATATGTGCGTCTTTGCCTACGTGGTCTCCCTGATCGTTTTCCAGGTCGGCAAGGCTTTTACTGGAGATGTGAACGTCGCCGGAATCATTGCAGCGCTTGTACTGCTAGGTGCACTGCTCTGGCAGCTGTTCAAGCCTTACAAGGAGTCCGCGAAACTGACGCAAAGGGTCTAGAACATTCATTGTTGTACGAAAGGAGCTGAAACAGAATGCTTTCCTGGTTACAAGCGAATATCGGATCGATCGCAGTCATTCTAGTCCTCCTTGTGGTTATCGTGTTGATTATCCGACGGTTGATCCTGGACAAGAAAGCGGGCAGGCATATCTGCGGCGGCTCCTGCGGCTCTTGCGGGGGCAGTTGCGCAGGCTGTCCCATGCATGGGCAATGCCATGGCAAATAGCAAGAACGGACCCGCAGGAGCTTCCTGTGGGTCCGTGCCCTTTTGAGAAGGGAAAGGAGTATTCAATGAAGCTGAACCGCTCTGGAGAAGACTATCTGAAAGCGATCCTGGCTCTGAAACTGGAAAAAGTCAATGTCCGATCATCGGATATCGCGAAATACCTGAATGTTACAAGACCCAGTGTGAGCAAGGCGGTCCGGTCCCTTGAAGGGGGCGGTTTTCTTACGATGGATAAGGACAAGAACATCCTCCTTACCGCGAATGGACAAGAGGCGGCAGAACAGGTATATGAACGGAATCGTGTGATAAAAGAAGTTCTTGTTTTCTTTGGCGTGGAACCGGGAATTGCGGAGCTGGATGCCTGCCGCATAGAGCATGATATAAGTTCACAGTCATTCAATATCTTGAAAAAGCTTTGGGAAAATTATAAGCTAATGGCTGACAGCAATTATCCTGGCGCTGGCGGGTGTCCGTTTTAAGTATCAGTGGTCTGCACAGGAGTAGCTGGATTTGACAATACACGCTGGCCTCCGGCGGTCCGTACTGCGACTGCGACTGCGGATTCGAGAAACGCAAGGAGATATAAATCATGATTAAAACGACACTTCATATCGAAGGCATGATGTGCGGAATGTGTGAAGTGCATGTCTGTGAAGCCATCAGGAAAGCCATTCCTTCAGCCAAAAAAGTCTCTGCATCCCGGAACAAAAGAGAAGCCTCTTTTCTGGCGGAAGATGCCGTGAATGCGGAACTGTTGAAAGCGACGATCAATGAGACGGGCTATACCTGCCTGAGCGTGGAATCGGCCTCCTATGAGAAGAAGGGACTGTTCAGCAGAAAATGAAGACCGTTATCGTGGGACTTCTGATCCCGTTTATCGGAACCTCAGCCGGAGCGGCCTGCGTATTCTTTCTGAAAAAAGAGCTGAAACTCAGTGTCAATGGGGACGGTTAATGCGAAAAGTAAAGCAGGATGGTTTGTCCGCAAGGCGCATTTATCCAGCCCCGACTCAGCGGGGCAAAGCAAAAGAAGATGAAAGCTAGACAGCGGCAACCAACGGAGGCCGGTATCTCTGCCTCGTGTTCAATAAGTGTGTCAATGGGGACGGTTCTAATTGACACATTCGGTAATAAGAGGCGTGTCAACGGGAACACCGCATGAAGCGTCGGTGTTCTTCTGTCTTGGAGACCGTGGTTTCCCTGACGGGAAGCACATCAATATAATAAGGGCTGAAACGCCATGAAACCAAAGGGCTTCCGCGCTTCGGAGCTGCTTCCACTCCGGGCTGCGGAGGCCCTTTTCACTGACTGCGCGGCATGACGCCGGCTTTCGGCGCCCTTACCCCGCGCATTCGGGAAAAACCGGCCGAAACCGGAGATGTAATTCTTGCCATTTCGCCCAAGATGTGCAATGATAACAAATTGAGATAATGCACTGCGTAATTTGCATTCCCAACGACGCGGGGGCGTCACCGCATCCTCTCACGCTGCCGTGGGAGGCAATCCTGCCCGTGGAGGTACGAACAATGAGAAAACATCGCAGAATTCTGAGCCTGCTGGTCTGCGCCGTGCTGCTGCTGGGGCTGCTGCCCTGCACGAGCGGCCTCGCGGCGGACGCCGGCGGAGAAAGCGGCGGCAGCTGGGCCAACGCAGAGTGGGTGGAGACCGACGACGCCCTGGAGCTGCGCGCGCTGCTGGAGGATCCCGACCACGATTACAATATCCGGCTGACGGGGGACGTCAGCTTTACCATCGGCCTGAGCAGCAGCGCCCGGGGGGACAGCGACCCGGGCGCGTGGCCGTATATTCCCACCGGCTCCCTTTACTGGTGCCGCCCCAGGGCGACGAAGGTGCTGGACCTCTATGGCCATGATCTCATGATCAGCCACGGCACCAGCGCCCGCAACGGCCAGGGGTATAACCATTATCTGTTCAAGCTGGAGGGCTACACCAAAGAGGGGAGCCAGACGCGCCTCTATCCCAGCATGACGGTCACCGATTCCACGGTTTCCCCTGGCACGGTCAATTTCAACGGGTATATCCACAGTGAGGACAACCTGCTGGGCTGCTATTACAACTACCGCAACCTGTTCTATGTGAGCGCTGACTGCGCGCTGACCATCAACGGGGGCGAGTTCATCTGCGGGCGCTCCAAGGAACAGTGGATCTCCCGGGGTATCAAGGTGGATGATTTCATCGACGCGGTCAACGGGGGGAACACCTTCCTCGACAGCTGCAACGTGATCTATGACCACCGGTTTGACGGCTACGCCCGCCAGAATATCAACGGCCACGTCGTTTACAACGCCGGCGGCGCCGTCACCGTCAACGGCGGCGTGCTCTCGGGCCGCGGCTACAGGGAACTGAACTATAAGATAAAAACGAACGAATACGGCCGTCCATACATCGAATCGACGGAGGAGCGCAATGCCGCCATCATCAACAGCTGGGGCACGCTCACCATCGTGGACGGCGACATCCGCGGCATGGGCTGCGCCGACGCGCTGCAGATCGACAACCTTTCTTCGGACGGGGAAAACACCGCCCGTGTGTCCGACGTCTCCATCCTCGGCGGCGAATTCACCGTCGACGACATCGACAAGGTGGTCGTACCCATGAGCGACGACGCCGTGGCCTTTGAATGGCATCTGGACGGCTACTACATCAAGGGCAGCAACGGCCTCCTCGTCAAGGATCTCCAGAGCGGCAGGCAGGAGGAAGCCATCGGCAGTGTGGTGGATGCGGAAGCATCCGTGCTGACGCTGGAGGACGACGATGAGGCGAGGGTCGCGCCCAGGATGGGGGAGCTCCCCCTGGAGCGGTTCTACACCTCCGCCGGTCCCGCGGCGGGCGGCCATTATATCTATGACCCCGCGCAGTCCTTCACGATCCAGTATACCGCGCCCGCGACCTACGCCGGGCTCTGCGAGGATATTTCTCCGGCGTACTGGTATCCCGTGCCCGCCTTTCCCGGGCGCATCTGGCTGTCCGACGTCACCTCGCGCTGGTATCTCTTTGACGGAAACGGCGATCCCATCGGCGATCCGTTGGGCTATGAGCCCGGGAGTACCCGCTCCGAGCTGCGCCTGTCCGATGTGCTGACCGATGCGGAAAAGGCATCGCTCAGCGGCACGCTGGTCGCCGAGTTCTGCCAGAGCATCATCCGTTACGGCGCGACCACGATGGAAGCGATGTCCACGGCAAGGATCCGGCTCGCGGTGGGCGCGCTGGACACGGCGGAGATCACGCAGCAGCCCCGGGCCGTCACCCTGGTGGACAGCTTTATCGACGACGGGTATTATTGGCACCTCCTGGATGTGGAGCATTATGATGAGACCGGAGAGAAGGAACCCCTGCCCGGCGACCGGAAGGAGATCACCCTGACTGCCTCGGCGGCGGGGGATCAGCTCGCCTGCTGGTGGCTCGTGGACAGAGGGGGCGGCCCGGTCATCCTCAACAGCGATCAGTATGAGACCACCGAGGAAAACGGCGTCTTCACTTCGACGCTGACCGTTCCCGTCATGACCTACAGCAAGCCGGCCCGTTACTACTGCGCCTTCGGCAACAGCGCCGGCGTCGCATACACGGAGGCGGCCTTCGTTGCCCTCAAGCCGCAGCTGAGATGCTTCAAGGGCTCCGGCGGGGACAGCTCCGGAGCCGACGGCTACTACCGCGGCTATGCCGGGCAGGATATCGAGCTGAAATTCATGAGCACCCGTCCCGACTGCGAATGCGTCTGGGAAAAGCGCGGCGCGAAGGTCGGCGCCGGGTACAGATGGCTTTCCCTGGAGGACCAGGCGGATAAATATGAGCCCAACGGCTACAGCCTGCTGGTCCATGACCTGACCGAGGCGGATGACGGCTCCATTTTCCGGTGCAGGCCGGTCTACACGAAGGAAGACGGCGGCGCCAACACCGGCTACTGGACCGTGAAGCTCAACGTAACGGCGGTGGCGGAAACGAACATCATCGACAGCGCCGCGATCACCGGCTTCGGCGAGCTGCTGGTGGGGCAGAGCGCGCCGACGACGGAGGATCTGAGCGTTGCGACGGAGTACATTGACGGCGTCCCCGTCATTTCGCTCCTGTCCATCCAGTGGACGAGCGGCGTGGAAAACGGCGTCGTCACCTCCGCCACGCCCAGCTATACGATCTATCTTCAGGCAAACAAGGACCGCTGCTTCCGCTATGACGCCGGCGGCAAGTTCCGCTACACCCTCGACGGTGCGGTCCGCACCGCCGACGGCCCGGCAAACAACTATACCAATATCATCGCCCTGAGCTATTCCTATGGCGAAACGCCGGTCATTGCCCCGCCGGATACGATCGTCTTCGAACAGACCGAGTTCACCGTCTACAAGGGCTATGACAACCGCGTGCAGATCCCCGTCACGGTGACGCCGAACGCGCTTCTCAGCGGCGAGACGCGCACGCTCCGGTCCCTGACCCTGGTGATGGAGGGCCCGGAGGAATATGCCTATGCCCCGCTGCCGGATGGCCTTTATTTCGCCGGAAGCACGCCCGGCCTGCTCTGGGGCGTCGTTCGGGACGACGTGGACCCCGGGACCTACTTCGTGTGCGTCCGCGCCGTCAGCAGTCACGGGGACGAGCTTCTGGCGGCCATCGCCATCGTCGTGGAGGAGCTGCCTGAGAACCTGACCCCCCATAAGCACAGCTTCTCCGAATGGAAGGTGGACGCCAACAGCGCAGCCAACGGGACCAGCGACAGCACGCACTCGCGCCAGTGCTCCGCCTGCCGCCTGGTGGAGCGGCATTCCCACGTCTGGGACCACGGCACGGTCGTCACGCCCGCGACGGAAAGCTCCTACGGCGTGATGAGATATGCCTGCGCCCTTTGCGGGACGACGCGGGAAGCGCCCTATCTTTATGAGTATGAGCCCTCCTGGACCGCCTCCGCCAGCGCGAAGCTTTCCCAGGACGGAAAAACGCTGACCTGCTGCGTGGTATCCCCCAAGAGCATCGACGCGGTGGTGATCGTGGCGGCCTACGACGCAGAGGGCAGGCTGCAGGAGTGCCGCATCGAGAGCGTGACGCCCCGCCCGAACGTAGCCGCCGAGTTCTCGGTGACGCTGAGAAACGCGGCGGACCGCTATTGCGTGTTCCTGGTCAGAGCGGCAGACTATGCCCCCATCGGCAGGCCCTGGGAGTACCGCGCCGCCTGACGCCCCTCGACGGCGGCTGTGCCGCCCGCACAGCCGCCGGATGAGAAGGGAAGGGGATCCCCACAGCCGGAGAGGAGAAAAGCCATGGATTACACCTACAGCGCCTTTATCAGCTACCGGCATCTGCCGGAGGATATCGCCGCGGCCAAGGCCGTCCAGCGCGCGCTGGAGACCTACCGGATCCCGGGTGACATCCGAAAAAAGCTCGGCAGAAAAAAGCTGGACCGCTGCTTCCGGGACCAGGATGAGATCCCGCTGGCGGACGATCTGGGGCTGAGCATCCGAAAGGCGCTGCAGGAGAGCCGGTGGCTGATCGTGATCTGCACCCCGGATCTGCCCAAGTCCGCCTGGTGCCTCCGGGAAGTGGATTATTTCATCGAAATGGGCCGGAGGGATCATATCATTCCGGTCCTGGTTTCCGGGGAGGCGCAGGACAGCTTCCCGCCGCAGATCCTTTGGAGGGAAACGGCGGAGGGCAGGGAGGAAGTGGAGCCCCTGGCTGCCGATCTGCGGGGCAATCCCGCGCGGCAGCTGAAAACGGAAAAGCTGCGGATCATCGCCCGGATGCTGAATCAGAATTACAATGATCTGAGGAAACGGGAGCGGGAGCGGGCCCTGCGCAATGGGCTTGTCCTGGTTTCCGCCGTCCTTGGGGTGGTGCTCTGCTTTTCCGCCTACGCCGTTTATGAAAACCGGATCCTGACGGAGGAGAGGAACCGGTCCGCCCGAAGCGCAACGCAGCTGTTCCTTGAGAAGTCCGTCCGGTCCACCGCCGAGGGCGAGCTGGGCAGCGGCCTTGCCTATGCGCTGCAGGCCTACGAGGGCAGCCGGATCTTCGGGGAAGAGTACGACGACGATGTTTTTGCCGCCCTGGAGGCCGCGATGTATCCGGAGCCGTTCTCCCAGATCGGCTTATTGAAGGATAACGGGGTGCTTCATCGGGGGGCGAGCCTGAGCAATGACGGGAAAACCATCGTCTGCCGCCAGGCGGACGGCAGCCTCCAGATCTACAGCTCCGTGACCGGGGAAAAGCTCTTTACGGTCCGGGATGCCGGGTGGTTCGGGCGGTCGGCGCGGGACCTGTCTCCCGACAGCCGTTATGTCTGCTGCCTTTCGGAGCGTACCCTTACGCTGTATGCCCTCCCGGACGGGGCGGAGGTCCTCAAAAGGACGCTGCCCCAGGGCTGGGAGGTCGGCCTCGGTTCCCTGACAGAGAAGAATGAACTGCCGGTCAGCCCGACGGAGGGCGGGACCCCCGCCCTGTACGACCCCTTCACGGAGAAGCTGACGCCCCTGGAAGGCGTCCGCCTCTCCGGGACCGATCAGGACTTCGCCGCCATGCACCGCTCCGGGCGCCGTCTCGCCTGGTCGGATGGGACGCAGACCTGGATCATCGACACCGGGACCGGAGCGGTGCTGCTGACGCTGCCGGTGGCGCTCAACAGGTATTACAGCGTGATCCCGGGAATGGCCCAGGGAGAATTCACGGAGGACGGCTGGTATTTCCGCTATTGGGACGGAGAAGCCTATGTCTATCTCCGCTGGGACACGCTGGAGGAGGCCTGCCGCAGCCGGTGGGCGGGCGTGCTTTCTCCGGATGGGACGCTTCTGGCGGAGGCCAACGGCATCGAGGGCTTCACCCTGCGTTCCGCCCTGACCGGAGAGGAGCTCTGGACGGAGGGGCACAACAGCGGGAATACCCTCTATGGCCTGGCCTTTGCGGACAATGATACGCTCCTTGCCAGCCATGAGGAATTCCAGATCTATCGGCTTCATGATCGGGCGACCGTGTATGATTCCGGCGAGGAGAACACGACCTATGGGTATGACTTCGCGGCGGGCCGGCTGGTGATGCCCCTGCGGGCCGGCGGCTGCCGGGTGAATCTCCTGCCGGGGGAGGATGACGGTCTGCCCCGCCTGGCCGTCGAAACCAGGGACGGTTACGGGGACCTTCCCGGACAGACGACGGTCCGGATGCTCACCGGATCCTGGAACGGGATGTATTTTGCCTCCCTCGGGGAAGCGGGCGGTGACGGCCCTGCGCCATCGGAGGGGCTGCATTATGAATTTGAGGGCCGGGAGTACACCCTGCGTCCGGTCAACGGCGTCACGGTTCCCTTTGTTTACATTTCTCCCGACGGCAAATGGCAGGCCATGATCCGGGAGGAGGAAGTGGATATCTTCCGGGCAGAAGAAGGGCCCGAGCCGGTCATGACCATTCCGGGGAACGGATATATGCGGCTCTGCGCCGCCATCGGCGGGGATATCCTCGCCTTGGGCTCCTATGTGGAAAACCTGATCCTGTATGATCTGACGACGGGGGATTGCCTGGGCAGCGCCGATACGGGGGCCATGTGCACCAGGATCCAGTTTTCCCCGGATGGGAAGTATGTGATCGCTTTTTCCGCCATGGCGGAACAGGTGACGGTGGCCAGCACGCAGAACTATGCGGTGATCATGAGGATCCCGGTGACAGACGTCTATGCGGAGCTGACGCTGGGCTTCAGCGAGGACGGGACGGAGGCCGTGGTGCAGTATCCGGACGGACACGCGGACGTCGCCTCCCTCTGCCAGAGCCTGGATACCCTGGTGGAGAGAGCCCGGAGCTATACGGAGGGATCCTGAGCGGATCCCCGGCCCCGCAGGCCGCCCTCTTGGGGGATGATCGCGAAACCGGAACCTGTGGAAACGGTGGTTTTCCGGAGAAACGCCAGGCCGGGACCGCAGACGGATGGATCGAAAGAGGAGTTGAAAACATGCACTTTGCAGATGAACTCAGAGCCATATCCCTGATCCCAGAAACGTCCAGAGACTACGAGCGGCAGATTACGAAGTTCTCGCAGGATCACATGTCCGATGGGGATGTTGAAGCGCTCATGCTCCTCATGAATGAGCCTGCGGCAGGCTGCGCTTATGAGGCGTTCTTTTGCCTAGCGACCATATTCCGCCGTAAGAAGGACTATTCAAAGCTTTCCAAACTGATTGCAGAGGCAGAAAAGAGAAATGAATTCCGCGATCATGCGTCTTTGAAGCATATCCGGATCATGTATGAGACGCACAGTGAATCTCTGTATGATTATGAAACTCTGCTGCGCATATCTCACGAAAGCGCCTGCGAACTGCCGGACAATGCCGGATATCAGCATACTTTTGCCAATGTGTTCGCCACGATTTGTGAGAACTGTCTGCAGGAGGACTTGGATTCAATTATAAGCGAGTGGTATGACTCCGCGCTGTTTTGCGTCAATCGGGCTATTGAGCTGGAAAAGGATTACGCGAAGTTTTACAGCACCAAAGCCAGAATAGTCGCCATGAAGCACCATTATGCGGAGGCGGATCGACTTATCCTCCAGGCGATCGATTTGGAAAACTCAAATCTCAAGGATTACCCTTTGCTCATAAGCAACTATCAATACTATCGCGTGATGAATGCGATCAAAAAGCAGCAGTGGCTTTTGCGGTCGGTGGCGGTTTCATCGGATAACGGCGGAGAAAGTGCTGACGATGCCGCCTTCGGCAACTACCATTCGATGCACAGTTACGCATTTATCAGTTATTCACATAGTGATCGCGGGCGTGTGAACGGTATTATGGCAAAACTGAAGAAGTACGGTGTGAATTATTGGTATGACGGTGAATTACCCGGAGGCTCTGAATGGACAGAGGAGATCGGCAGGAAGCTTGTTGACTGCCAGGTCGTGCTGCTCATGATTTCCCATTCGGCGATTTGTTCCAAAAATGTGCGTAATGAGATAACGTTGGCACAAAACCATAATAAGAGGATTATTCCGATCTTTCTTGAAAAAGTTGAGCTTTCCCCTGGCGCGGAGCTGCAGCTCCAAGGTTATAACTCGTATTATTATTATGAGATGTCCGAGGATCATTTCATTCGCAAGCTGTTGTCGTCTGTATCAGACCTCGTGCTGTATGACGGTTTGGCGGCTTCAATAAACGAAGCCGTTTCCGGCTTTGGCACACTGCAAAAGCTGCCTGAAAATGGCCGTGATTCTTCGACAAGGTCCGGTCAGGGCTTCAATGAGACGGGGACGATCCCGGAATCGAAAGCGGATGAGAGGATCGTGATCCTACAGAAGCTATGCGAATCCAAAACTGGCAGAAACGAGCTCAACGAGGATTGTATCGTCATAAATGATTCCTTTGTTGCGGTTTTCGACGGTGCGACCAACAAAAACGGAGCTACCTATCAGGGGAAAACAGGCGGTCAATTAGCGGTGCAGTTCCTGGCGGATTATCTCTCCCACGATGATTTTCTCAATGCCTCCAACGCGATCGACGGGAAAACCGCCGTCTGCAGGATGCAGGCCGCCCTCAGAAGATATGCCAGTGAACACCGCTTTGAGGAGCAGGGAGTCCGCCTGACGGCATCCGGCGTGATTTACAGCATTGCCAGGCATCAGATTTGGTCGGTGGGAGACTGCCAGTTTATGATCAACGGAGAGGCTTTTTCTTTTCCCAAAAAGGTGGATAGGATCCTGTCGGAAGCCAGGGCTCTTTGCATCCATATGTTTATGCGTTCCGGATATTCGGAAGAGGCTTTGAAAGAGGATGACAAGGGAAGAGGCCTGATCCTGGATGAACTGCAGATGCAGCATGTTTTGGAGAACCAGCCGGGGGAGTATGGATATACGGTGTTTTCCAATCTGGGAGAGCTGCAGACAATTGTGATCAAGGATGTCCTCCCGGGATCGGAAGTCGTGCTGGCCTCAGATGGGTATCCGGTTCTGTATACAACGCTGGAGGAAAGCGAGTATCATCTGCGGGAAATACTGCGCAACGACCCGTTGTGTTATAAGGAATACAAATCGACCAAAGGATTGTCCGGCGAGAATGCTTATGTAGACGATCGGTCATATGTCCGCTTTTATATCAACGAGTAAACGACGGTGAGGCCGGTTCAGGCCGGCCTGCCGCCTGCTGGAAAACAACGTCCGCCTGTTTTTTCATACGAATCCCGGATTTCCGTTGGGTATTCGTATGAAATGCGGCAGAGAGAACCCGCACCCATCGCCGACCGGGGGAGAGGAAGGAGAGAGCAGCATGGAGCTTACATACACCACCCTGCGCCGCCGGCCCGGGCTGGAAAGGGAAGCGGCGGCCTGGTTCCATTCCAAGTGGCGCGTGCCGGAATCGGCGTATCTGGCCTGCATGGATGCCTGCCTGGGGGATGAAACGCCCTATGACTGGTATCTCTGCCTCTGCGAAGGGCGGATCGTCGCGGGCCTGGGCGTCATCGAAAATGATTTCCATGACCGGAAGGACTTGGCGCCCAACGTATGCGCGGTGTATACTGAGGATGCATACCGCTGCCGCGGCATCGCAGGGCGCCTCCTGAATACCGCGGTGGCGGACATGAAGCTGAAGGGGATCACGCCCCTGTATCTGCTCACGGACCATA
>JAEEGL015344611.1_pt1 | contig 15725 bp, 12 predicted proteins | sample 9134231 | NCBI WGS metagenome assembly JAEEGL01 (sample SAMN16246548, study PRJNA631951) | gut metagenome | biome: gut microbiome; feature: rumen; material: fiber-attached | host: Bos | place: Iran: Karaj | collected 2018-10
ATACAATAGGAGCAGGTGTAGGAGCAGACTTTGATATGAAGAATTGTAACTATGATAAAGTAATTATCATGACCGATGCCGATGATGATGGTGCACATATCCAAATACTTTTAATTACATTCTTCTATAGATATATGAAACCTTTAATTGAAGAAGGTCATTTATATATTGCAAATCCACCTTTATATAAGATGTCTAATTCCAAAGAAACATATTATGCATGGACTGATGAAGAAAGATTAGAACTTTCTAAAGAGCATAAAGGATTAGAAACTCAAAGATATAAAGGACTTGGTGAGATGAACGCTGAACAACTTTGGGAAACTACAATGAATCCAGACACAAGAAGTTTAATTAAGATAAATATAACTGATGCAGCTTTAGCTGAAAAACGTGTATCTGTACTTATGGGTGATAATGTTGAACCTAGAAAAGAATGGATTAATGAAAACGTCGTATTTACTATGGAGGATAATTATAAAATATAATGTATAAGGTTGTTAAAAGGATATTAGATATATTAATATCAATAATAATTATTATAATTTTACTTCCTATAATGATTATAGTTGCTATTTTATGTAAAATTATCACAGGTAAATTTATATATAAACAACAAAGAGATGGTTTGAATAAGAAAAGTTTTACGATATATAAGTTTTCTTCTATTAGGCCAGATAGGAAATATTCAAAAGTACTTAATTTTATAAGAAGTTTTGGATTAGATGAAATACCTCAAGGAATAAATGTTATAAAAGGGGATATGTCTTTAATTGGACCTCGTCCTTTTATCACTGGCGAGGTATTACCTAAGTATCCTGATCCTATTACTTATACTGTAAGACCAGGTATGATTTCTTTAGCAACTGCTAATGGAAGAAGAAAGATGAGCCATGAAAAAAGACTTAAATATGATGTGGCATATGTTAAAAATATGAGCTTTAAATTAGATGTTTATATTGTATTTAAATCAATAGGAGTCTTATTTAAACAAAATGTTCATGGTGATGGCGATGGGCAAACTAAATAATACAGAATTATAAAAAGTTAATTTAAATATTAACTTTTTATATTGTAAAAAAATGGTTTTTCTTGTTTTTAAATATTGAAATGTGCTATAATGTTTATGTTGATACTACTAGAGGTGAAGTATGGAAGATATTATAAAAAAAATAGAAGAATATGCTTTAGAAGATATCATGGGTGATAGATTTGCAAGATATGCAAAAGCAATTATTCAAGATAGAGCTATCCCAGATGTAAGAGATGGTTTAAAACCCGTTCAAAGACGTATTCTATATGGTATGTATAAAGATCATAATACATATGATAAACCAACAAGAAAATCTGCTAAAACAGTTGGATATATTATGGGTAATTTCCATCCACATGGTGATTCATCTATATATGATGCGATGGTAAGAATGAGCCAGTGGTGGAAAGGGACACCTTATGTAGAAATGCAAGGTAATAATGGTTCAATGGATGGTGATGGAGCAGCTGCTATGCGTTATACAGAAGCAAGGCTTGCTAAAATATCTAATGAACTATTAAAAGAAATTGATAAAGATACAGTAGAGTGGGCACCTAACTTTGATGATACTGAAATGGAACCTACTGTATTGCCTGCTAAATATCCTAACTTACTTGTAAATGGAGCTAATGGTATTTCTGCAGGTTATGCGACTAATATTCCTCCACATAACTTAGGGGAGGTAATAGACGCAACTATAAAAAGAATTGAAAGTCCAAATTGTAGATTAGAAACTATTTTAGATATAGTTAAAGGTCCTGATTTTCCAACTGGTGGTATCTGCTGTGGTAAGGCTGGTATAGTTGATGCATTTACTAAAGGAAAAGGTAGAGTAATTGTTAAAGCTAAAGCTGAGTTTCAAGCAGTAAAAGGTAAAGATCAAATATTAATTACTGAAATACCATATGATGTTAATAAGGCTATGCTAGTAAATAAAATTGATTCAATTAGGATTGATAAAAAAATAGATGGTATTGCAGAAGTAAGGGATGAATCAGATAGACAAAATCCTGTTAGAATTGTAATAGATCTTAAAAAAGATGCGAATAAAGAATTAATATTAAATTATTTATATAAGAATAGTGACTTACAAATATCTTATAATTATAATATAGTAGCTATAGTAGATAAAAGACCAATGACTTTAGGAATTCTACCTATTTTGGATGCCTATATTAATTTCCAAAAAGAAGTTATTTTAAGAAGAACAAGATTTGATTTAAAAACATACGAAAAAAGATTACATATTGTAGAAGGTTTTCTTAAAATGCTATCTATTTTAGATGAAGTTATCAAAACTATCAGGGCTTCTAAAAATAAGAGTGATGCTAAAGTAAACTTAATTGATAAATTTGGTTTTTCAGAAGAACAAGCTGAAGCTATTGTAGTATTACAACTTTATAGATTAACTAATACAGATGTAGTTGCGCTAGAAGAAGAACAAGCTAATTTAAAAAAATATATAGCAGCTTTAAATATTATCTTAAATGACGAGGGTAAACTAAGGGATGTTATGAAACACGAACTTAAAAAGATTAAAGATGAGTATGCTATCCCTAGAAAGACAGAAATTCAAGATGAAGTAGAAGATATCAAAATAGATATAACTGAGACAATTCCTAAAGAAGATGTAATAGTTGCTATTACTAAAGAAGGATATGTTAAAAGAGTATCAAAAAGAAGTTACAATAAAGATGAGGATACTTTGGTTAAAGACGGAGATTATCTATTAGGATTATATGAACTTAATACATTAGATACTGTATTAATATTTACTAATTTAGGTAATTACCTATATGTACCAGTATATGAAATGCCTGATTTGAAATGGAAAGAATTAGGTAAACACATATCTAATATAATTAAATTAAGTCCTAATGAGAATATTATTAAAACATTCCCAGTAAAAGACTTTAACCAAGATTTGGATATAACGTTATTTACTAAAGGTGGTATGATTAAACGTACTAAATTATCTGATTATAAAGCTTCACGTTATAGTAAACCTATTAACTGTATGAAGTTAAAAGCAGATGATGAAGTAATATCTGTTGAAACAGTTAATGGTAGTTATGTATTTATCTCTACATATGTAGGATATGGACTTAAATATAGTATTGAAGAAGTACCTGTTGTAGGACTTACTGCTTCTGGTGTTAAATCAATAACATTAAAAGATGATTATGTTGTATCTGGTCATGTACTTTCAGATAACTTAGAATATTTAACTATCATAACTTCTAAGGATACCGTAAAAAGAGTTAAATTATCCGAGTTTGAACTTAGTACAAGAGCTAGACGTGGTCTAGTAATGATTAGAGACGTAAAAACAAATCCATATAGAATTATAAAAACATTTATAGTTTCAAATAAGTCATTCTTAGGTATTAAAACATCTAGTGAAATAAAAACAATTAAAGTTACTGAAGCACCTATATTAGATAGATATTCTACTGGTAGTAATATAGGAATTAAAAAAATTACTGATGTATTTAAACTTGCTAATATGGAAGAAGAAGCATCAGATGAACCAGAAAAAATAGATTTAAAAACTATAGATGAAAGAATAATGACTATAGATGATTTTCTAGATAATATAAAATAGAGAATATGTGAAAACATATTTTCTTTTTGGTGTGAAACTTTTTAAACAAAAAAACTAAAGATAGTTTCACATTTTTTATTATTGTAATAAAATGGTTTATTTGTTAAAATATATAAAGAGAAGTGATTAATATGATAAAAGAAATAGAAAAAATTATTAATTTAATATTGAAAGATGAAGATGTTGAAATTAAAGTATCTGTATCATCAAGACCAGATCTATGTGATTTTCAATCTAATGATGTATTTAAATTAGCTAAGATAAAAGGTGTTGCGCCTGCTATATTAGGTGAAGAGTTAGTATCTAAAATAAACGAATATGAATCTTTTTCTAAATACTTTAAAGAAGTTACTTTTGTTATGCCTGGATTTATTAATATAACTGTTTCAGATAGTTTTATAAATGAACAAATAAGACTTATGGAAAATGATAATTTCAATATTCCTAAATCTAATTTAACATACATGATAGATTATGGTGGACCTAATGTAGCTAAACCATTGCACGTTGGTCATTTAAGATCTGCAGTTATAGGTGAAGCTATAAAAAGAATTATAAAATATAAAGGTAATAAAGTAATATCAGATGTTCACTTAGGTGATTATGGATTACAAATAGGTGAAGTTATCTACGCTATCAAAAAAGATGGTATTAAAGATTCTGACATCACTTTAGAATATTTAAATAAAGCATATCCATATATGAGTGGGCTATGTAAAGAAGATGAATCCATAAAAAAAGAATGTGAAGAGATCACTAAGAAGATGCAAGAAGGAGATACAGAATATAATAGACTATGCGATATTATATGTAAGGTATCTATATCTGATATAAAATATATTTATGATTTATTAGATGTTTCATTTGACTTATGGGAATCAGAAAGAAGTGCTTATAAATATATTCCAGAATTAGAAAAATTATTAAATGATAAAAATTTATTATATGAATCAGAAGGTGCATTAGTAATTGATGTTAAAAATGAATCTGATACTAAAGAAATACCACCTATGATATTTAAAAAAAGTAATGGAGCGTATTTATATGGTACTACTGATATGGCAACTATCTATGACCGCGAAAATAAATATAATCCAGATTCTATAGTATATGTAACTGATGATAGACAAGGTATGCATTTTACTCAAGTATTCAGAGCTAGTTTAAAATCTGGTATTACTGACGCTAACTTAATACATATGGGTTATGGAACTGTAAATGGAGTCGATGGTAAACCATACAAAACTAGAAAAGGTGATGCTCCATCACTTAAAGATATGTTAGAAGAGACTAAAGAAATATTTAAATCTAAAAAAGAAGAAAATAAAAATTTAAGTGATGAAGATTTGAATATTATTACAAATGCAATTATTAAATTTGCTGATTTATCTAATGATATGTCATCTGATTATATATTTGATATTGATAAATTTTCAAATGTTGTCGGTAAAACTGGACCATATATTTTATATACATATTTGAGATTTAATAAAATATTAAGTGAAGAGGGCATATCTAATACATTATCAGATAATATATATAATGAAGTTGATAGACAACTTAGAATGAACATATTAAACTTAGATTATTATTATAATATGGCATATACTTTATATAAACCACATTATATAGCTGAATATTTATATAATTTAGCCACATCACTTAATAACTTTTATCAATTTAATCATATTAAAGGTAGTTTAGATAATGTTAAAAATGATTGGTTATATATAATATCATTATCTACTAGAATAATAAAAGAGATGTTATCACTACTTGCAATTCAAATACCATCTAAGATGTAGTCTACATCTTTTTTATTCCATATATTTCATTTTTAGTATCATAAAAGAAATTGTTATGTATTGGGTTATATGTGAAATATATAAAAGGTATATATACTATTAAAGAAAGTATTATCCCTATTGTTTTATTTGATATTTCTTTTGATAAAAATATCTTATAACTAATATATGAAGTTATGATATAACTTATAAATAATATTATAAATGTTATAATCATAGATTCATTTAGTATAAGCCTCATAGGTAAATACATTATAAGGAAAATTAAAATATTAGCTATTCCCGATATAAAAGGATTTATGTATTTATTAAATACGTTTATTTGCTTCTTTTTAAAATATATGCATTCAATTAAACTAAATATTAGATAGGTTGTATATATCATTTTCATATGTTCGAATATAGATTCATTGACAGGAGCAAAAAAACTCGTTATAATATTGGGGAACAATGTATATAAAAAGTGTATGGGAAAACTGATTAAAAATAAGATTATAGGACTTATAAATTTCCATTTTTTAAGCATAATATCACCTATAAATATTATGCCTTATTATCCATTTTTTATACATAAAGGGGCCTTTTTATGAATTTACTTACACAAGAACAATTAAGTAATATAAGAAGTAGTGTAGATATTGTAAATGTCATATCAAAATATATGCCACTTCAACATAAGGGATCAAACTATTGGGGAGTTTGTCCTTTTCATAGTGATACTAATCCAAGTTTATGTGTATCACCTGATAAACAAATTTATACATGCTTTGTATGTCATAAAACTGGTAATGTATATAACTTTATTATGGATTATGAAAATGTAAGTTTTATGGAGGCAGTTAAAAAAGTTGCTAGTTATGCCAATATAGATGTTGATATAAAACTACCTATTAAAAAAAGCATTAATAATATACTATATAAAATATATGAAGATGCGAATAAAATATATCAAAACAATATAAATAATAGTCTAGGAAGTGACGCGAAAAAATATTTATTGGAAAGAAAAATAGATGATAAGATTATCAAAGAATTTGGAATAGGTTTATCACTTGCCAATAGCAATTTAATATTTAATAGTTTATCTAAAAAATATGAGTTAAAAGATTTATTAGATTCTGGTCTTGTTTTAAAAAACGATAGATCTATATATGATATCTATCAAAATAGAATTATGTTTCCTTTGTGGGATTTAGAAGGAAGAATAGTAGGTTATAGTGGTAGAATATATCACGGTGAGGATACGTCCAAATATATAAATAGCAAAGAGTCTAAAATATTTAAAAAAGGTGAACTTTTATATAACTATCATCGTTCAAAAGAAGAAGCAAGAAAGTTAGATACTGTCATTGTTATGGAAGGTTTTATGGATGTTATTGCAGCTTATGAAGTTGGTGTAGTAAATACTGTTGCCATGATGGGAACTGCGGTTACTAAAATACAGGCTAATTTAATTAAGAGAATGGCAAGCAATGTAATACTTTTATTTGATGGTGATGATGCTGGTGCTAAAGCAACATTAAGAAGTATTGATGAATTTTTAAAACTTGGTGTGTCACCAAAAGTAGTGAGATTGCCTGAAAACCTAGATCCAGATGAATATATTAAAAAATATGGTAAAGATTCATTTATGGACAAGCTAAATAATCCAATTAATATTATGGACTTTAAATTGAATTATTTAAAAAAAGATAAAAATTTAACTAGTGATATAGATAAAGCTAATTATGTAAATGATGTTTTAAAGGAATTAGAAAATATAAATGATGATATATTAATTGAGTTAACTTTAAAAAAATTAAGCATTGAATCTGGCCTTGATATAGAATTTTTAAGGTCTAAGATAAATAAGGTAGTAGAAGAAGTAAAACCTAAGGTAGATAATATAGTTAAAACAAATAAATATACCTTAGCTGAAGCATCATTAATCTACTATATGTTAAGAAGTAGTGATGCAATTAATGTATATAATGATTATGTCACTAATATACGTGAAAAAAAATATCGTTTTTTAGCAAGAAATATATTACAATTTTATAAAGAATTTGGTAAAATAGATGTCGCGGCATTCATAGATACAATTCAAGATAACAAAGAGGCTTTAGAAGTAGTAGGGGAAATTTCTTCAATGAATTTGAAAGAAGATATAACTAAAGAAGATTTAAAAGATTATGCCAAAGTTATTCAAGAAGGTAATTATAATGAAGCGGTTAATGAATTAACTTTAAAATTATCTAAAGCAGATAGTTTAGAAGAAAAAGTTAAGTTATCAGAAGAAATAAGAAAACTTAGGGTTAGGAGAATGAAAGATGTTGAATGAAATCAAAAGTTTTGAAGAAAGAAAAAAAGAATTAGTTACTAAAGGTAAAGAAAAAGGATTTATTACATATGAAGAACTTGCGAATTCATTAAAGGGGTTAGATTTAGATTCAGACGCTTTAGATGATTTATATAATACTTTTAATGAAAATAATATAGCCATTGTTTCTGAGGAAGAAGAAGGAACTAATGGTGGTAATGATTTAGTTGATAAAATAATTTTGGATGATGAAACATTAACTAAAGATTTAACTATTAATGACCCTGTTAGAATGTATTTAAAAGAGATAGGTCAAATTAAATTATTAACTTTAGAAGAAGAGTCTAAACTTGCGGATAGAGTAGCTGAAGGTGATGAAGAAGCTAAATCAATTCTTGCTGAAGCCAATCTTCGTTTAGTTGTATCAATTGCTAAAAGATATGTAGGACGTGGTATGCTTTTCTTAGACTTGATCCAAGAAGGTAATATTGGTCTTATGAAAGCAGTAGAAAAATTTGATGTATCAAAAGGATATAAATTTTCTACATATGCAACTTGGTGGATTAGACAAGCTATTACAAGAGCTATAGCAGATCAAGCAAGAACAATACGTGTTCCTGTTCATATGGTTGAAACTATAAATAAACTTGCTAGAGTACAAAGACAATTAACTCTAGAACTTAATAGAGAACCATCTGAAGAAGAACTTGCAAAGAAAATGGGTATGTCAGTTGATAAAATCCATGAGATATATAAAATTAGTCAAGAGCCAGTTAGTTTAGAAACTCCAATTGGTGAAGAAGATGATTCACATCTAGGTGATTTCGTACCGGATGAACATAATATGTCTCCAGAAGAATTTGCCACTAACGAAATGCTTAAAGATGAAATTGCTGATGTATTACTTACATTAACTGAAAGAGAAGAAAAAGTAATTAGACTTCGTTTTGGTCTTGAAGATGGTAAATCTAGAACATTAGAAGAAGTTGGTCAAATGTTTGGTGTAACAAGAGAACGTATTCGTCAAATCGAGGCAAAAGCATTAAGAAAATTAAGACATCCATCTCGTTCTAGAAAATTAAAAGACTATATGGAGAACTAATGAGCAAAAGACTAGAAAGTATTGCTAGTTTAGTTGATACTAAAAAAATATTTGATGTAGGCTGTGATCACGGCCTACTTTCTATTATTTTAGCGAAAGATCATGATGTAGTTGCTTCTGATATAACGTCTTCTTCAGTAGAGATTGCTTCAAGAAATATACATGACGCCAAATTAAATATTCCTGTTATACAAAGTGATGGACTAGATGAATTAGACATTAAAAAAGAAGATAGTTTAGTTATTGCTGGTATGGGATGTTTTACAATCTTAAAGATATTACTTAATAATATATCTAAGGTACCTAATACATTAATAATTCAATCAAATAATAATTTAGATATTTTAAGAAAAAGAATCATTAAATTAGGTTATTATATAGATGATGAGATTAACATCTATGAAAAAAGATGGTATACAATTATAAGATTTAAAAAAGGTATTAAAAAATATAAAGATATAGATTATATTATAGGTATTAAACCAGATAAAAAATATTTAGAATACATCTTAAAAATATATATCAATATGTATAATAAAATCCCATATAGATATTTATTTAAAAAGATTAAGGTACATTTTATAATAAATAAAATAAAAAATAAATTAGTATAACAAATGTTATACTTTTTATTTGATTAAATTTATTTTTTATTGTATACTTTATATAGAATAGGTGAGACTTATGAAGAATAAAAAAGGGTTTACATTAATAGAATTACTAGCAGTAATTATAATATTATCAGTACTAGCATTAATTGTTGGAGTTATAATTGGTAATGTTATTGATCATGCTAGAAAAGAAACGTATAAAGAATCGGTTCGTAATATAATAAAATCTGGTGAAAACTATATAGTTAAATACGAACTTGTTAATAATATTCCTGTAATTTATCCTGTTTCTTTTGCGTGTGATGGTAGTGTTTGTACAGATGGAGTATCTAATTTAGAGTTCACAGGTGAAGTACCTAAAAGTGGTTCTATCTTGATAGAAGATGCTAAAACGATAAGAGCAAATTATCTATCAAATGGTAGATATTGTGCATCCGGTACTAAAGAAGATTTACAAGTAGCAAAAACTTGTAGTGATATAGATGTAGATATGCCAAGAATAAGTGGTGAATTAGAAGGCCGTATAATTAAACTAACATTATTGGATAATGAATCTGGTATAGGTGCATATTGTATTAATACTGCAAATAGTAAAGATTCGTGTACATGGATTAATCATACAAATAGTTATGCTGAATATACATTGACTGAAGCTGGAACATATTATGCTTTTGCTCGTGATAAAAAGGGTAATGTATCTGATTCTATAGAATTTGTTGCACCAGCAACTGCGTTTTGTTCTTATGAAGAAGGTCATGAATTTGATACAATAACAACAGTTGGTATAACAGAATTCGCTGTTCCTTGTAATGGTTTATATAAATTAGAAGTATGGGGAGCAAGAGGCGGAGGAATTAGTAGCTGTGGTGGCGGTGGTGCTGGCGCAGGTGGATATTCTTCTGGATATGTATATTTAAATGTTGGAACAACTTTATATGTTGCTTGTGGTGGCGTTGGTAACTTTGCTGCAGCAGGTGGATATAATGGTGGTGGAGCTGGTTCACACGAAGTTGATTGTTGGGGCGGTGGCTCTGGTGGTGGAGCTACTCATATAGCTAAAGTTACAGGCTCACTTGCTGAAATTGGATATGAGTCATTTGTCACAAGTGGTAATGGATTAATTGTTGCTGGTGGTGGCGGCGGCGCTTCTGCAAATGCTGATAGCAGTTCACTTCATGGTGGTTCTGGTGGCGGAGTTAATGGTGGTAATGCCAATGCTGGTGCTGCTGGAGGAAATCAAACTACTGGATATTCATTTGGCCAAGGTCAAGCTGGTTCATCAGTATCTGCCTGGAATGGTGGCGGAGGTGGTGGCCTTTATGGTGGCTATTCTTCCGTTAGACGTCGTGGCGGCGGAGGCGGCTCTGGCTGGATAGGTGGGGTACCTGAAATAGAATATAAGGGAACTACATATTCACCATCTACATCTAATGGTGGTAATGGTGGCAATGGATACGCTAAAATAACATTAATTGCATATTAAAAAAATAAAGAAGTTACTATTATTAATAACTTCTTTTTATTTGAAAAAAGTAGGACCATTTTGATATGTATCTATATTTGTTGACACGCTATTTACAATGGTATTTTCACTCACGCTTTGTTTATTAAACTCATTAAAAATTTTAAAAATAGTTTTTGTATTTTTTAGCATAGGTGATATTTCTTTGACTACTGGTATGGCTTGATTAACAAAATTAAGTGTTTTCTGTGTGCCAGATATAATTTTTGAAAAACTAAATCCTTTAAATAAGGTATTAAATAGCCCCATTTTAGGCGCTGCCATAGGCATATAATAAGGATTATAAAAATTCATAAAATCATCCTTCCTAAATTATTATATGAAATTTTAAGAAAAAAGTTTTTTTCTTTTGAAATTTATGATATAATTTATTTAGTATAAAAGAATAGAAAAGAATAGGTGGGTGGCATATGGAAAACACTAAAAGAGTAAGCAATCGTGGTTTAGTTTTTTTCGTGCTAAATATTCCTAGATTTATTTGGATTGGTTTTACTGTTGTTTCATATGTTTTTTATAGTTTTATAAAATACATATTTTTAGGTTATATAGTAATATGTCATTGGTTCTATAGGATAGTAAGTTATCCATTTAGAGCTCTTGCACGTTTATTTATAAGAGAAGGAAATAAAGATAAGTCTTTAGAATTACAAAAACAAAGAGAAGAAAGATTAATAGAAAAACAAAGAAAGATTTTAGAAAAACAAAAGAAAAAAGAACAAGCGTTTATAAGAAAAGAAGAAGAACGTGTAAGAAAAGAAAAAGCAAAAGATTTAGAAGAAGATTATATAAATAAAGACGTTGAAATAGAAAAACATGATTTCAACTGGGCTTTAAATAAGTTCTTTACTGCTATTGCTGATGCTCCTAAGAAACTTAAAGAATCTTTGGTTAAAGCATATCAAAATACTACTTTATATAAAAATGCTCGTAATAAAGATGATATTAATAGACAAGCTCTACTTCTTAACTTTGAGGGTGAAGATGCTGAAAAAAGCGAAGTTAAAATTGTATATGAATATGTTGCAAAAGATATGAATGGAAAAACTGTCAAAGGTTATTTTGATGCATTTTCTAAAGTTGAAGTACACTCATATTTATTGTCTGAAGGATATGAAGTATATAGTATACGTACTTCTAAATGGATACAATTATTACATGGTAGTTCTGGTAAGGTTGCTAATGTTAAGGTTAAGACTGCTGATTTAATATTTATGTTAACTCAATTATCTACATATATTAAAGCAGGTATACCATTAGTTGAATCATTAAAAATATTATCAAAACAATATCAAAAGAAGAAATATCAAAAATTATTTAGTGCACTTATATATGATCTTTCAATGGGTGATAGTTTCTCAGATGCATTAGCAAAACAAGGAGATGCATTCCCTAAACTACTTATTAACATGGTTAGGGCGTCAGAACTTACTGGTGAACTTCCTGAAGCATTAGATGATATGGCTGATTATTATACAGAAACTGAAGCTACAAGAAAACAAATGATATCTGCAATGACATATCCATCAATTGTCTTAATAGTTGCAGTTGGTGTTATGACATTCATTATGTTATTCGTTATTCCTAGATTTGTTAATTTATATAATTCATTTGAAAATGCTCAAATACCAGCATTTACACAAGCCATTATTAATTTTAGTAACTTTATGAAGAGTAATATTTTATGGCTATTCCTAATAGTTATTGCTATAGTGGCTGTAATAATGTATTTATATAAGAACGTAAAAGTTGTTAGAATAGGAATGCAATGGATTGCAATGCATGTCCCACCTATGAGTAAAATAATTATTTATAATGAGGTAACAATGTTTACTAAAACATTTGCTTCACTTTTAAAACATACAGTATTTATTACTGATAGTATGGAAATCTTAAATAAAATGACTAATAATGAAATTTATAAGTCAATGATGTTAGATACTATAACTAACTTAGCTAAGGGTGAAAAAATATCTAAAGCATTTGAAAATGTATGGGCATTCCCAGTACCTGCATATGAAATGATTGTTACAGGTGAAAAAACTGGTCAATTAGCTGAGATGATGCAGAAGGTATCTGAATATTATCAAGAGTTACACAGAAATGAAGTTGCAAGATTAAAATCATTTATTGAACCGATACTTATTGTATTCTTAACATTTGCGGTTGGTATAATTGTCTTAGCGGTAGTAATACCAATGTTCAATATGTATAATCAAATTCAATTTCAAAATACAACAACGTTATAGGAGTGATTTTATGGAACTTAGTATATGTATTGGTTTATTTATACTAGGTACAATATTAGGATCATTTTACAATGTAGTAGGATATAGAATACCTAAAGGCGAGTCTATTATAAGACCCGCTTCTCATTGTACTAAATGTGGTCATAAGCTTGGGCCTTTAGAGTTAATACCAATATTATCATATATATTTCAAAAGGGTAGATGCAAAAATTGTGGTGATAAAATATCATGGTTTTATCCAGCATTTGAAGCGTTTACAGGTATATTATTTGTACTATCATATTTAGTATTTGGTCTTAGTGGTAATCTTATATTATCACTTACGTTTGTATCAATGCTTGTTATAGTGATTGTATCAGATTATCATTATATGATTATATCTGATGGTGTATTAATTATTTTTGGCCTATTAATTGTTATAGAAAAATGGATATTTAATGGGATAGAAGTTATACCTTCAGTATTATTATCCGGTGTCATTTCGTTTATAATAATGCTTGTATTAAAACTAATAGGTGATTTAATATTTAGACAAGAATCTATGGGTGGTGGAGATATTAAATTACTTTTAATCTTTGGTCTTATGATGGGATGGAGTAATGCCATAATATCAATTATAGCTGCTGCATTTATAGGACTACCAATATCTTTAATAGCTGTCAATTTAAAAAAGACTCATATAGTTCCGTTTGGCCCATTCTTAAGTCTAGGAGCTATAGTAGTATTGTTTAGTCAAATAGATATAAATACTTTAGTTCAATTACTTGAATGGTAAGCACCAACTGGTGCTTTTTTTTTTGCATAAAAAAACACGATTATTCAATCGCGTTTATTATTTGGCTATTATCCATTTTTGCTGGAGCAGATATATTTCTTTCAACTTCTTTTGCTTCTTGATGTTCTTTTAATTTATCTTGTTCAGATTCTTCTTGTTGATTTAGTGCAATTCTTGCAGCATCAATCGCGCTTCTTAAATCGCTTTCTGTTGCTATATCATCATCTTCAAGTTCAATTAATTTTAAGATTTCTTCAAATGTAGTATAACCAGCAGCAACTTTATCTAGGCCATCTTGTAATAATGTATTAACATCGGCTTTATAAACTAGTTCACGTAATTCTTCTTTTGATTTTCCTTCAGATAAGGCATCCCTTATTTCTTGATTAATCAATAATACTTCGTGAATGGCGATTCTTCCTTTATAACCATTACCACATTCTTCGCATCCTTCACTTGACCAAACTTCGTCAACTTTTTTATGTAATACTTTTTCAAATAATTCTTTTTCATAATGAGTAGTAGCTCTTTTTTTCTTACAATGAGGACATAATCTTCTAGCTAATTTTTGTGATATGATTCCTTCTAGAGAAGACGCAAGCAAGTATCTTTCAACATCCATATCCAAAAGTCTTTCAATTGTATTTAATGAGTTATTGGTATGGATTGTAGATAATACTATATGTCCTGTAATAGATGCACGGACAGCAATTTTTGCAGTTTCGTTATCACGAATCTCACCAATCATAATAACGTTAGGGTCTTGTCTTAAGATAGATCTTAAGGCAGATGCAAATGTAAGACCTATTTCTGAGTTAACTTGTACTTGGTTAACACCTTCAATATCCATTTCTATTGGGTCTTCTACAGTAATGATATTTGTATATTCTTTATTAAGTCTTTGTAATACTGAATATACAGTAGTAGATTTACCTGTACCAGTAGCACCTGTAACTAAGATAATACCATTTGGAATAGATATCATTTGTAATACTTTTTTATAGTTTGATTCAGAGAAGCCTAATGTTTCAAGTCCTGCTAAACTCATTGAGTAGTCCAAAATACGAATAACTATTTTTTCACCGTTTGAGGTAGGTAAGCAAGATACACGAAGATCTAGTGGTATATCTTGTAGAGTAGCTTTGATGGCACCATCTTGTGGTAATCTTGATTCTGTAATATTCATACCAGAAATAATTTTAATTCTTGTGACTAAGTTCTTTTTAATAATATTAGGTACTTCAGCATAATCAATCAATTGACCATCAATACGTATCCTAATTTTCATAAATTCTTCCCATGGATCGAAGTGAATATCTGATGCACCTCTTTTTGATGCATCAACTAATATTTCATTTACAACTTCAACTACAGGCATCTTATTAAAATCAAATGTTCTAAGCATATATATCCCTCTATTCTTATACTAATATCATTATATAATAAAATGTTTATAAATACAATAAATATTTTTTATAAAGAGGATTTAGGAAAGTTTTTATATGTCATATATGATATTCTAATATTTTCATTAAATAAAGATTATGGTATAATTAATAATAGGTGAGAGTATGAATAAGAAGGGATTTACTTTAATAGAGTTACTGGTATCAATAACATTGGTATCATTAATCGCATATTTCTTATTTCAAATAATCTTTATAATAAGGGATATATATAGAAAAGAATATAAAAAGTGAACTATATATAGAAACATCAAATGTTGC
>JAEEGL013050423.1_pt1 | contig 15724 bp, 12 predicted proteins | sample 9134231 | NCBI WGS metagenome assembly JAEEGL01 (sample SAMN16246548, study PRJNA631951) | gut metagenome | biome: gut microbiome; feature: rumen; material: fiber-attached | host: Bos | place: Iran: Karaj | collected 2018-10
AATGAAAAAGAAGTTCAAGATGTACTTAAACTTCTAAATAACAGACCAAGAAAATGTCTAGATTATAAAACACCAAATGAAATATTTAATGAGTATTTAACAAACTGTTGCACTTGATTTGACAAATTATCGCAATAAAAAAAGGGTTATCTTTTGGATAACACTTTTTTTCGAGGCGGCTGTCAACTCTTAGTGCACTGACAAATACACCAAGAAGCTCTTGTCATTTGCCTCATACTAGTATACTTAATAGTAGACAAGAAAATAAACTCACTGACTTAATATAATCAGCTGCAAAGGTACTAACCATTTACTCAATGGGGACCATTAGCACTCACTAAATGCCTTTAGCTTATGAACGGCACCACCCAATTAACTGAGCAATCCTTTCCCTTTATGCATATCATGGCTCTAAATAATAACCAATTAAGACTATAAAAGTTACACAATTATAAACCCATCGACTACTATTATTGCTTTCGCAAAGCCTCGATAAACTTACTCTATTAAGTAATTATATTATACTATATATATCGTTTTATAGTCAATACACTTTTACAAAAAAAAACAGATTATTTACGAATCCATTCTTTTTTGTGAAACATTATAGTTTATATCATACTCTACTGTAGTCTCATCTAGCGATGGAGAAGAAACCATTACTTTATAAGTTTTTTCTGCTGCTTCTCCTTTAAGTAAATAATCAGATATAGTTAGTGTTGAATCAGGTGTACTATAAGTACCTCCTTCTAATTCATAACTATATAATCCACTACTTCCTGTTTTGTTGGTAATTTCTATGTTATATTCAATATCAGCATCACTTAAATTACCTTCTTTATTATTTTTTATAGTTATATAAAAGTAAGGATTATTAGTTGTTTCATCTATATATGTTGATTGTTCATCAAGTACTACGTCATATATTAATTCACCTGATACTGTATTAATATCAATGTTTTCTCCTGATTTATATATTGTATATGTTACTGGTAATATTGATACAATACTTACTATTGTTAGTAAAATTATTAATAAGCCTAGTTTATTCTTTATTCTTTTCATTACTATTAACCCCCGTTTATAGCTTGAGAAGCATCAAGAACTAAACCTAATGATAAATTTTTATTAGACCAGTCATCTGTTTCATCATCATCAGTAAATAACCATTGCCAATAAATATCTATTAATATTGGTTCAGAAAAATTGTCTTTTGTAACTACTCCAGTGATAGTATCGTTTATTGATAGTTCTTCTTGCATTTGGCTATCTGTATATAATTTCAAATTGCTTGGTAGAACTCTCGTTCCATCAAAGTGCAATGAATATTTAGCATCTACTTCTGTTCCTGATAGGTTTAAGCTTAGAGCTATTTTACCTTTAGTACCAGGTATTACTTTTGTCATACTATAGTTGTTCGTTATTATTGTTTGATTTAAATCAATAGACATATTTGTTTGTTCATTTAATCTTACATCAAATGACCATCTTGCTACTTCTAAATCTGCTTGACCAACGCTTGCAGAGGCATATATAGCATACACTGTTTTAATAGAAGGTATAATACCGCCAATAAGTAAGATAATTATTGAACTAAACAAAACAATTGGTCTCATTATTTTATCTCGCATATTAAACCTTCCTTTCTATTATTATACTATTTGTTCTCCTACTACTTTTATAAATAGTTTATAATGCGCTGATGCATCTTTGCCTGCCATTGTATCAATTGAATCTGAATGATCCCATTTCCATTCAAGGATATATTCATCTTCAATACCAGCATTCAATCTTCTTGATGCTGTTGTCAATTCATCATAAGATACCCAATTACTTATAATGTATTCGCCATTATCTTTAAGTTTATATTTCATATGTATTCCGTATCTATTTTCTTCATTAAATTCTATTTTATAAGATATATTACAATCGTTATTATTCTTTATATAGAATTTGTATGAATTAGTTGAACCGGGAGCAATTATCTCAGTCATTTCATATACTGGATTAGAGAAGACATGTAATTCATTATTGTTTTCCCAAGTATTAGTATTATCAAATACTGTTATTTCACCTGGTTCTTCATCATCTGGATTTGTATTATTATTGTTTTCGTTATTATTTGTATTTTCATTATTGTTATTATTTTCGTTATTACTATTGTTGTTATTACTGTTACTGTTATTATTACTGCCATTATTATTAGTGTTATTAGTATTATTATTATTGTTATTATTATTTGTGTTGTTAGTAGTATTGTTGCTGTTACTACTATCATTATTACTACTGTTATCTGTGTTGTTATTATTAGAATTGTTTGAATGAGAGTTATTATTATTTCCAGTATTATTATCTTTTTCTGGGTCTTTTTCTTCTATATTATGACCTTTTCCATCGTCTATAATACCTGGTACACAATCACAATCTATTTCATATATATCATAATTATCTCTTAATTCTTCTTTCTTTTTATTTATAACTCCACACTTTTGTAATAGTAGAAGTATTAATATTATAACTAATAAGATAATTATCAAATTTTTATAATTATTTATTCTTCTTTGTTTTGCTAAATCTACTTCTTTAGTTGGAGTAGTTGTTACTACTTCTGGTGTTGTTTTTTTCTGTGCTTTTTTCTTAATTGTTTTTCTTTTATATGTTCTACCTTTAACTGAACTAGTAGTAGATTTTGTTTCCTTTGTATTTGCCATATATTATCTTCACCTTCTAGTTTTTAAATTCTTGAAAATCCAATACTATTGGACTTTCAGGAAGCTAAAAGCCACTTCCTATGAATTAATTAATATGTTGTTTTGCAGTTATTGTTACATCTAATTGTAAGTCAGCTGCATCAATACCCATTGCTGTATCAGTTGCATTACCAGCAACAGTATCATCATTTCCTGGGTCCCAAGTTATTCTTATTAATAAACCACCACGGTTAGCTCCTGTATTATCTGTATGAACAGATTCCAAATTCATTACTGAATAAGTTTGGTCTATTTCTGCAGTAATAGCTGAATTAGTAACAACTTGTTGTGTACCCTTGTCTACTATATCACCTATTTCTGCAGACAGATCAACTGCCACTTCTGACTTGTTTGTTACTACAACAGTTAGTGTACATTCTGATCCTGGTGCAAATTTATTTTCTTCAGCAGTAGATGCATTATTATCCCATACACATTCTTCTAAATTTATAGTTGCAGTTTCTTCCATTTTTTGTTGTATCATATCTTTGTCTGTAATTTCTACTGACCATTTAGCAACAGATGCTTCAGCTTTACCTGTTGTGCTACTGTAGTATCTTGAAAAAGTTACTGCAAATGTTCCACTTATTACAGCTATTAATAGTAGTAATAGTACTAGCAAACCTTTTTTATCTCTTTTGATTTTTTCGTTTTGATCCATTTGTCTCACCTCCTTTACAATTAATAATATCTATATCACACATTATTTATGTAATATACTTAGTAAAAATATTTTTCTTTTATTATCAGGAAGACTAGATATAGTATTCCGATTGATAATAACATGATTATTCCATATATACTCTTTAAGAACAAACAAATCGAACCTAATTTTGCTATTTTGTTAACGTATTTACCTTCTATTTTGTTGATAGTAACACCATCGCTATCTTTAGCGTTGTTTTTATCGCCTTTAAAATAGTATCTATTGTCTTTTATTTCGACAATGCGATGAGTTATTAAGCTTTCTCTTTTATCACGATAGGTAACTACATCCCCTACTTCATATTCTTTTTGTTCTTTTATAATTACCAAGTCACCAGAATTAATTGCTGGTTCCATCGATTCGGTTAAATCTACCAGGAATTTATACCCGAATACTGATGGTAGTTCATTTTGGTTCTTTTTAGATATAAAGAAAATATTAAAAATAATGATTATTACTAATAATACAATAGCTATATCTAAAGCTATAGAACCGATTTTTTGAGATAATTTCATGCTATCACCTCACTACTTTCACCTATTCTATATAATGATATCATACTTTTTATGATTTTTGAACACTTTTTCAATAGAAAAAGTGGGTTTTTCCCACTATTTTGTTATTTTAAATGTTTTTAATCGCCGTATGGTACATAAGTGCCTTCGGAATCAAACTCTCCAGCCACTAAATATAAGGTTGGTTTAGCGTCAGTATTATAAAACATCTTAGTAAAATCGGTAACATTTATAATGTTCCAATAACTGATTATTTCAGGAGTAGTTAAGGAAGTCATTTCACTAAATGTTGAATTCATTGAAGTGACATTTGTTACGTTCCAATATCTTATTGGCGATATATCTGCTAGTGATGAACAATTAGCAAAGAAATTATTCATTTGATTTAATTCTTTTGTATCCCAATTTTCTAAGCCACTTATATTAGTAATACTTACAAATCCTTTTAAACCATCAGATGAAGATTTTATTATCGGATTTGGATCTTCACTATACCAATGAAGTTGTTGATCTTGGCAAGTGAACCAGAAGACAATCGGTAAGTTATCATCATGCGTTTCTATATATATTAGGTGATATTCATCTGTTTTATATGCACTTGGTTCAGAATTAATCCAATCCTCAGGAAGAAAACTAGGAAATGAAGATTCTTGAATTATAGCTGTTATTTGTTCGCTATAACTCTTTTCGTTATACGTACCTTCATTTAATAAACTAGTTAATTCTCCTAAGTTTATAGTAGCTCTTTTTTCTTCACTATAAGCATATACAGTAATATCTGGACCATTATAATTATTGATATCAAATTCTGTTCCTTCTTCAAAAGTTTCAGTAGTATACCATTTTCTAAAGGAAGCGGTTGGGTATTTAGGAATTATATATCTTCCTTCTTCAATTTTATTATCTTTATATTTTATGATATTAGTTGTTTTTTCAGAATCATTATTATAATATCCACCGTTTGCATTATAAGTAACGCTAAATTCTAAAGTTTGGGAAGAAGGAAGAATCATATTTGGACTTGGAGCAAAGGAATGACCTGATGATCTGGATGGTATTACTACTCGACCTTCTAAACTTCCACGATAGACAAATTTAGCATAAAATTTATCTATATTTATAATTAATACTAGTAGCAAAAGACAGCATAGCAAAGATGATGCTATAAGTATATTTTTAATAAATCTTTTTCTTTTTCTAACATATTGCATATGCCTCTTCTACTCCTTTCTTATATTTTGAATTTTACTATTTTCTTACGTTGATATTGTTTTACTACTATTAAACTAGCTATGCTTACTAATAGGAATACTACTGAAAGAATAGCTCCTGTTTTAGGATTGATAGTAGTATCATAATTTAAGTTTTTAGTTACTTCTTCAGTAATAATAGGCATATCTTCAGTTGCATCTGTTATTTCATGTGTTGTACTATCAATCATTTCTAGAGTTTCTTTACTTATACCTTCTCCAGTTCCATTTCCTGTACCACTACTACCACTTCCAGTAATCGTTGGTATAAGTGTGTGTTCTAGATTTGTACCAGTTACATTAGTATCGGTTGTATTGTTTGTATATACTCTTATTGTTAAATTTGCAGCATTGCCACTACTAGGATCAGTAAAAGCTATCCAGCCTCTTAATCCTTCTACGTAAATATATGATACATTTGGAGTTGTTTCATAATTTGAAAAATATTTTACTTGAGGAGTTGTTACGGGAGCTGCTGATGCTATTGGATGATCAAATAATCCATTTGTATAAATTAACTTATAAACAATTGTATAATATTCATTTCCATTTTCAATACTGTTATTAATAACTATAGGATAACCATCAGGATCTTCAACTTCATTACTAACATATCCAGGTCTTGTTGCTGTTCCTTCTCCTATTTTTATTCCTTTTTCTAAAGTACCTGTGGAACTATAATATATTTCATAATTTACTCCAGCCTCTGGGAAATACATTGTTACTCTATCTACTTCTTCTTTAGTATCAGTACCATTTCTTTTAAATTTATTAGCTACATAGATATTACTTTTACTGTTAAAGAATGCTATTTCTTCAGAAGAATAGGCGCTTCTATCTAACAGGAATTCGCCACTACTGCCTAAATAATCATAATAATAAGCATTATCTGCAACTTCATCATCTATATTATAGAAGCTATAGAAAATATTACATATTCTATTATCTTCATAAGATATGTGAAGATAACCGTTATCTCCGGATCCTTCCCCATATGAATTTTTAACTAACCATGAACCATTATGTTCAGGGACTGCCATAGAACCAAAATTGCTAGCAGCAGTATTATCATCCCAACCAACTATGGTTACACCGTGATTACTTTCATAATCTGTTTCATTATAGTTATAGTATTGTCTATCTGTACTAAAATAGATTGAAGAATTGGAATTATCTAGATATATTCTTGATGCTACAGGTCCATTTTCCATAATAGTTGATTTAATTAAATTGATTATTTCCGGAGTACAAGTACCTCCTACATATGAACCATCTAGTAACAATTCCATATTATTATATATAGCAATATCTTTTACTTCTACTACTGGTTTTTTAGTTTTAACAGTATCAAGATTTAAAGCTTCTTTTTTACTTTCATCTACTACTACTGGGTAACCTTCATGAGGAGAACCAGCTAAATTTATATATTCTAGGTATTTATCAAATGGGAGATCTTCTTCTAGAATTGGCCCTTTTAAATTCATTAAATATGCAGCAGATATTTCGTATGTACCACCTTGATTTATATTTCTATTAAATTTTAATAAATCTAAAGGAGATTTGGTTTCTTCATTTGTAGCAATCATTTCTATATGAGCTGGGCTATAAGCTGTAGAAGAGATAGCTGAAGTTTTTTTTGAATACATAAAACTTGAATAAACAGCATCTGTTGTTGCGAATGCCCAACAAGAATTAGATATTCCTTGATTCCTTACAGCATTTAAATAGTTATTACCATCAACATTTCTTAAATCAAAAGTTGTAGGTAATGAGCCTTCACCTATTAATGTTGAATTATTATTTGCTAATACTATAGTTGGAAACAATAGTACAGCTATTAATGATATTAGTGTTTTTTTCATATCATTACTCCTTGTCTTATTTATTATAATCTGTGATTAGATTGAAATTCCTCGGGATTGAATTCTTGTTTATTCTCTTTGTAATTACGATATTTTTTTATAATTCGTTCTATTGTTTCTCTTGTATCTATATTAGCTAGAGCAAGAGTGTCTAATTCTTTAAGTATTTCCTGTATTACTGGATCGTTCTTTTGTAATGTTAATATCTTTTTAAAGGCAGTATATAATACATAAGTATCATACGTTAAGTATTTATGTATTTCATTAAATTTCGTGTTTGCTTCCCAGTAATTATCTGCTATATCTTGAAGATTTATACTACTATTACATATTAATTCTCGATATTTTAAGAATTGTTCTTGAAGATTATTGGAATCTATTTGGGAATAAATAGTAAATAGTTGTGTAGCTAGGGATTCATCATCTGTTAAAGATAATATTTGAATTATTTCAAATCTTATTTTATTTATTTTATTTTTTTGTATTTCGCTTAAGGTTTTATCAACATCTGTAGCTTGGAGAGTTGAATAATCTATATATGGATATGATACCCAAGCTTTTATACCTATTTTTTTAAGTGATACTATTCTTTCAGCAATAACTAAATCGGATAAATATGGATTGCTAAAAGATAGACATAATGGTTCTTTTTTAGTTACTATTAATTCCCCACTATATAAATTTTTATTTAATACTTCGATTAGTTCTCTATAGTATTGGTCTATACATTTTTCTTTAGTAAAGGTATTAATATATGCTATTCGACCATTATTTAAATTTTCTTCTTCTCGGTATTCAACATTGGTTAATTCAACACCATTAATAACTGCTTTAGCATTTATTAATTGATCTCTTAATACATCTAGTTTTTTAGCAACTATTTCGATAGTGTCACCATCTCTTACTACTATTTCTTTTTTGATAGTTGTATCTTTACCAAATGCTCCTACCCAATCTGTTAAATCTATTTCACTTGGATCAGTAAATTCAATGTTATTTTCTTGCATAACTTTTTGTAATTCTTGCCACATTCTTTCTTTAGTTCTTATATCTGAGAATGCTGGGAATGATTGCTTTTTTGTTAGATCAAAGTAGAAAGAATTAGTTCTTTCATTTAAAAAATTTATTAATTCACTTTCAGGAATCGTTTTTTCTACATAATCATATTCAATGTAGAAAGTTACTGATACTCCTTCTTTTTTCTTTTCTAATCTTATTATAGAATCGTATTTTTCAGCAGTATTAGCTATAATTCTACTAACAATTTCTGATAATTCTGTTATTGGTTGTGTTTCATATGATTTAATTGCTTCTAAGATATCCTTAAACATATCTGAAGATAAGTCGTTTGTAGATATTCCTATACCTGGATAACCTGGAGATCTAAAGCAATAATCAATGCAGTAACCTTTTTGATATAGTACATCTATTATATGTCTTATTATGGATTCGTTTTCCTTACATATATAAAAATCTATATATTGTTTTGTTGTACCATGGTTTTGCTCGTGTCCAGCGCAGCAAGAAGAAGTTAATATACCGTTATCAAAGCAATAGTTTAATAGATTTTCTAGGCGGTTATTACCTTCGGCAAAGTCATGGGCCGCTTGGCGTTTATCATGTATTTTTAAAGGATTTTTTGGTGCTCCATCATTATAGCTCATACTATCCCTACTCTCCTACTATATGTAATTATAGCAAAAAAAAAGAAGAATTTAAAGGTTTTTAGCTATTTAGCCATATAAAAACTAATTATCATTAGATAACTAGTTCTTATTTCATACCATAGTTGTGGCTATCATTGATTCTTAAGTTGTATTTAGATAAGCAAATTTTGCTATTTTTCTTCTTCTTCGATATGTTCTAGAACATCATCTTGAACTACTTCTAATCTAACATCTTTTTTATCTTCTTCTGTATCAAAATCACGTTTGTTCTTTTCGGCTTTTTCCTCTTGCATTAAGACGTTATAAGCTACTTTACCAACTAGTGTTTTAGGTAGTTCATCTCTAAATTCATATTCATATGGCCATGAATAACGAGCAAGATTTTTCTCACAGTGTTGTTTTATAGAATCTAGTGTTGCTTCGTTAGCTTTGCTAGGATCTTTTAAAACGATGAAAGCTTTAGCTACTTGAACTTTATAAGGATGATCTATTCCTATTACACAACTCATTAAAACATCAGGATGAGCATCAATTGTATTTTCTATATATTGAGGATATAAACAATAACCTGATGATACTATCATTCTTTTTATTCTTTGTTTGTAATATATAAAACCATCTTTATCCATTAAACCTTGATCACCGGTATGAAGCCATATAAGTCCGTCGCGATGTTTTCTTAATGTTGTTTTTGTTTCTTTTCTGCTTCTTAAATAGCCATTCATTACTGTTGGACCAGAAATAACTATTTCTCCTTCTTCTCCATATGGCATTTCTAAATCTGTATTAGGTTGAACAATTTTATATAAAGTATCTGGGTATGGTATTCCGATACTACCTACTCGATAATATTCTAATGGAGTAAGACAGGAAGCTGAACCACATTCTGTTAAGCCATAACCTTCTCTTACTTGAATTTTAGCACCATGATCTTTAAAGAAATCATCTATTTTTTTCTTTAATTCAACAGATAGAGAATCTCCACCAGATATAGCACATTTTAAATAAGATAAATCATAGTTCTTCATGTTTCTATTTTTTAGTAGAGCTTCGTATAAAGTTGGAACACCTACTATGATATTTGGTTTATATGTTTTTAATAATTTATCAAATGTTTTAGCACTAAATTGTGGTACCAATATGCTAGTTCCTCCAAAGTATTGAACTGTATGGATACAAACACCTAAACCAAAGCCATGGAATATTGGCATTATAGCTAGTACTTTGTCTTTTTCTTTTAGATTAGCACACGCTTCAAAGGATTGCATTGCCATAGCATTAATATTTAAGTTAGTTAGTTCTACTCCTTTTGGTGCTCCACTTGTTCCACCACTATATAAAATAGTAGCTATGTCTTTACCTTTAAAGTCATCATCTATTTCTTTAGTATATTTTTTACCTAGTTTAATAAATTCATTCCATTTCATCATCATCTTTTTGTTTTTATTGGTGAATCTTTTGAACATATTAATAGTATTATTATAGATATTCATAGTTTTATACATAATACTTAGATGAGGTGGCATTGAATCTGCTGCTGATACTACTATGATATTTTTAACTTTAGTACTTTTTATTATGTTATTAATCTTTTCACATGCTACATCTATTACGATAATACAACTACTTTTAGCTTTTATTAAGAAATCCTTTATTTCATTTTCACCAGATAAAGGGTGAATCATGTTAGATATTGCTCCGATTTTATTGATTGCATAGAAAGCGATAATTGCTTCAGGTGTATTAGGCATACAAATACTTACAATGTCTTTATGTTTTATACCTATTTGTTTAAATGAACGAGCAGCTTCATCTATTTGTTTTAAGAATTCATAATATGTTCTTTTAGTTCCATAATAATTATAACTATAATTGGTTAAATGTTTTGAAGAAGTAAATTCTATTAGTTTATAAGCAGAATAATTAGGATATTCTAGATGTTCTTTTACTCCATCATAATAATTATACCAAGGTGTTTTTACTTTCTTTTTCATGAATAATCACCAAGTACTATTATAATATGTTTTCAAAAAAAATAGAATACAAAAAATGTATTCTATGTTTGTCAGAAGTCGTGACCTCCACCGCCTCCAAAGCTACCACCAGAGATGCCGCCAAAGCCTCCTCCAGAACCAAAACTTGTTCCGCTATATCCGCCACCTCTAGGTCTATAAACTTTATGAGTTCCTGTTTTTATAACAGTTGGATTTTCAGTCTTAAAACGAATATTACATTTTTTTAGTAAATCTTTTGGGGTTGGAAATTTATCATTAGAATTATGAATTATAAGTAAGAAGCAGATAATGAATGATAATAATAAAGCTATTAAGTAATTAGTGATTAAAACCATTGGTTCACTCGTTTTACCGCCTTGAAGTACTGTATAAATTTCTTCGAAAGCTTCGTTAGCACATTGATAATATTCTTCAGATGAGGAATATTTATAAACATTATCCGTTATGATATAAGCTTTTCTATTATCTATTATTCGATAATTATTACCAAATGAATATATATATATTTTTCTATTTTTTATATCGATAGTAAAAGATGTTCCACTTTTGTAATAAAATATGGTACGATACCTATTTCTAGTGTAATTTTCTATACTTATACTGTTGTTATCTGTTGTTTCAAACATTATATTGCCATAATTAGTTAGGGGAATCATCTTATCTAAAAGTGATTCCTCTTCTTTTGTTTCCAATAAATCCGCTTTATCTTCGATTAAAGCTTTGTAGCCAGTTTCAATATTTTGATATTCTAAAGCATATACTCTTTGAATTGTAAAGATGCTTAGAAAAAGAATAATTATTATTTTTTTATTCATTTTCTTCACCTCCTCTTTTTTCTAATTGAGGAAGTTTATTAGATGCTAGTATATTTTGCTGCTTTACTAGATCATAGAAGGAAATAATGATAATTATTAAGTTTATAACAGATGCAACATAATAATACATATCATATACTGGATTTAAGAGAACTACTAGAAGTGTTATTATTATAGCTAATATGTGTTTATATAAATATTTATCTATTTTTTCTATTATTGGCATTTTAATGTAATGACGTTTTATAGTTGTTGTTTTAAGTATCCCTGAAGAATTGTTTAATTCCATTCTATTAATAAATATTGTTATAGGAATACAGATTGCAAACCATATGATAAAAAAGCTTCTGTCTTCAAGTAAATTAATAAGAGGAATCATAAGAAAGAATGATAAAAGAAATCCAATAAACAATAGTATTGCTTTTCTTATTATTATTATTCCTTTACTGATTCTATTTTTAATAAAAGTCAAATCAGTATGTCTAATTTCTTCATCTTCAAGAGGCTTTAGTCCTATATCATCTGTAAATTGTTCTTTTTGAGAAAGAGCATTTATTCTATTATTAGTAATAATCATGCTAATTATGGAAATAATAACAGAAATGATTGCTACTGTCTTAGGTAGCATAAAGACGAATGAATTTATTATAAGAAAGATAGGAATAGATATTAAGATTGAATATAAAATATACTTACTAAAATTAACTGGTATATCTACTGCCACTTTTCCTGTTTCACCGTTTACCATTGCGTAGTGTATTTTACCATTGCTTTTGTTTTTAATAGCTAAAAAATATAGAGGGAACATACCTATCTTACGCTCTTTGATATCTGGTTCTATAGTAGGATTTACACATCCATATTCTCTGTATAAAGGATATGCAGACATCTTTTGTGTAGCATAAGAACTCATAATCATTTTGGCATTAGTGTCATAATTATCTTTTTCGACATCCATAATATCAGCATAATAACCAATTAAGTAATTTAGATTAAATTTTTTGGCACTTTTGATATTATAAGGTATTTTTTGGGTATACCTATCATATAATTTAGAAACCAAATCATAAGATAATCCTTCAAAGTCGGCATCTACTTGAGCATCCAGATCATAATCATCATAGTATTCGTAATCGCCCACGTATTTTTTATACTTGCTACCTTCATTAGAAGCTTCTTGATGGTATTCGGCTTTATATATGCAATAAGGCATATAGATACCTCTAAATCTATCTACTACTATGTCTTCTTTCATATAGTTAGGAGCGAATAAAGAATGATTTATTTTTTGTTTATATGCTTCAATAGCTTGTTTTTTAGTTATTTTAAATGGTATGACATAGTCTGGTTTATTAATTTCAACCATTCGTGATTTTAGGATAGCTTGAGATCCACAATAACTACAAAATGTTATAGCTGTTTCATCAAATGTTAATAATTCTGCTCCGCATTGACTACATTTAAAAGACTTGGCTTTTATTTTTTTAGCTGAAGAATTAGTTTCTTCGGAATCGGTAATGGTTTGATCAGTATTTTTTTCCTCTTCTTTAGCATAATGAACTACAGTTTCTAGAGTTTGAGGGTTAAATTCTGTTTGACAATACTTACATTTTACTACTAAAGCACTTGGCTCGAATTCCAATTCACCTTGACAATTAGGACACTTGATCATTCTATCACTACCTTATGCTAATTATAGCAAAAGAAAAAAAACTATAAAAGTTTTTTTCCATCATTTCTCTTCTTATTTAATATTTTATTTAATGTTTCTTTTTGATGATATAATTTCTTTAGTTTTCTTTTTCTTTCTTCATCTCTAGCTAGGAAGTTAGTTTGAACCAGATTAAAGAATTGATGTTCACAAAAGAAGATTTCTTCTTCTATTTTTATTAACATACTGGTTATTTCTTCTGAAGATAAAGATATTAAATCATCATAATCATCTATTTCTTTACAATTTTGAAAAAACTCTATTGATTTAGGATTTTGAAAGGGTACTGCTCCATATCTAGCTCTATAGTATATTTTAGCAGTAATATCAGATGTTGGAGGTATAATACCTAAATATTCTAAATCTTCTATATCAACATATAGTATGTTATTGTCTAATCTTTTCATATAATCATCCCCTGTTAGCACTGTATTATAGCATAGATAATTAAAAAAGTAGTAGATATATCTACTACTTTTCTAATTCTGCTAATTTTTTCTTTTCTTCTTCTAATTTTTTACGATCCATTTCAACGATATTAGCAGGAGCTTTATTAACATAGTTTTCGTTAGATAGAAGTTTTTCTCTTCTTTCAATAGAAGCTTTTAGTTCTTTTATTTGATTTTCTTTTAACATTTTATCAGCTTCTGTTTCAATACGTTCAAAGAATATTTGAGCTTTTATATGATCTGAGAATACTTTATAAGCTTTAATACCTAAAGGTTTTTTTATTAAGTTGTCTTCAATCTTTAACATTTTAACTATAAGTTCATTATCATCTTCGGTATCAAATAATACTTTCATATCTTTAGTAATACTATTTTCGGCTTTTACATTACGGAATTTTTTGATAAATTCTACAGCATCATCAACAGCATTTTCTTCTGTTTCAAAGATTAATTTCTTATCATATTTAGGATAAGATGAAATCATTATTGATTCTTCTTCTTTTACTGGTAATAGTTGATATATTTCTTCTGTTACAAATGGCATAAAAGGATGTAACATTTTTAAGATACCAGAAAGAACAAAACATAATACTGATTTTGTTGATGTTGTATCTAGTGAATACTTAGCCATTTCAATATAGTAATCACAGAAATAATTCCAAGCGAAATCATATATTTCTGAACCAGCTAGATTAAATTCATATTTATCCATATGTTTAGTAACTGTTTTAACTATCTTTTCATATTTAGTTAGAATCCATTTATCTTCTGGCTTTAAATCTTTTAAACTAATTTCTTTTAAATCTTCTATATTCATTAAAGCGAAACGCGAAGCATTCCATATTTTGTTAATGAAGTTCCAGGTAGATGTAAGTTTTACTTCATCAAATCTTAAATCCATACCCATTGAACCATCGGTACTTAGATAGTATCTTAGGGAATCGGCTCCATATTTATCTACCATATCAAATGGATCAACACCATTACCTAATGATTTTGACATCTTACGTCCATTTTTATCACGAATAAGTCCGTGAATTACACAATCTTTAAATGGTCGTTTGTTAGTTATGTATTCTGATTGGAAAGTCATTCTTGCTACCCAGAAGAAGATGATATCGTAACCGGTTACTAAGCAGTCCGTTGGGAAGTATCTTTCGAAATCTTTAGTTTTATCTGGCCAACCAAGAGTTGAAAATGGCCATAAAGCACTACTGAACCAAGTATCTAGAACATCTTCATCTTGTATCCAACCTTCTTCTTTAGGAGCTTCCATACCTACGTAGATTTCATCATCTTTATACCAAGCAGGTATTCTATGTCCCCACCATAATTGTCTTGATATACACCAATCGTATGATATTTCCATCCAATGTTTTAAGACTTTTTCAAATCTTCTTGGAACGAAGTTTACTTTTTTATTTTTATCTTCTTGATATTCTAATACTTTTTTAGCAAGTGGTTCCATTTTAACAAACCATTGCTTTTTAATCATAGGTTCTACCATTACGCCAGTTCTTTCAGAATGTCCTACTTCGTGAGTAAGTGGTTCTACACTAAGTAATAAATCTTGTTCTTCTAAGTCTTTTAATACTTTTTCACGACATTCTTCTCTTGTTAAACCAGTGTATCCAGGAGCATTTTCATTCATAGTTGCATCATCATTCATTATAACTATACGTTCTAAGTTATGACGATTTCCTACTTCAAAGTCGTTAGGGTCATGAGCTGGTGTAATCTTAACACAACCTGTTCCTTTTTCCATATCAGCATGTTCATCAGTAATTACTGGTATAGGTTTGTTAACTAGTGGTAATATTACATTTTTACCGACAAATTTTTTATATCTTTTATCATTTTCATTTACAGCTACAGCTGTATCACCAAATAGAGTTTCAGGACGAGTTGTAGCTACATCTAGGTATTCTTCACTACCTTCTAACTTATATTTTAAATGATAGAAAGCACTCTTTTCTGATTTATA
>JAEEGL015587675.1_pt1 | contig 15724 bp, 14 predicted proteins | sample 9134231 | NCBI WGS metagenome assembly JAEEGL01 (sample SAMN16246548, study PRJNA631951) | gut metagenome | biome: gut microbiome; feature: rumen; material: fiber-attached | host: Bos | place: Iran: Karaj | collected 2018-10
AGTCAAAAAATATGCCGATGAAAAGCAGTACCGTGGCACAATCGTTACGCTCATCGAAGACCAAACCTATACGGATCCCAAGAACAATCGTCATAACGTAGAGATCGTCTGCACGACTTCGGATGGAAAAAAGATTCACCAGTTGTTATTGTATCTCAAAGGCGAGATCATCGATGGCGATGAATTTCACCGTCGTTTCAATGAGTTTTACGACTAGGCGGATAAAACCAACTTTTATGATTTTTAAAACAACTGGGCGAAGGAGAATATCCTCCGCCTTTTTGCATGCGCCAAAAGCTCGTATTTCATACATCTTCGTTATCTTTTCATGTTTTGCGATAGATGGATTACATATTGTATTTGAGCCAACAGACAAACAAAAAAACTTACGCATAAATAATAAGGAAGGCCAATATGAACGATGAACAAGAATTAAAAAAAGAAAACGTCGATGATAAGGAATTAAATAGAGCTCTTGATGTATGGAATCTTCTCGCCGACGGAATAATCGAAGAACCGGTGTCTTTTGCTTTGTTAAAAAAGACCGCCGTTTCGAATGTTTTGCAGAAATACGACTTTGACGTCCGTACCGCCGAAGCGTTGTACGACATGATAAATTATGATCCAAACATGGATATCATACTGTTAAAGACTTTGTCGAATCCCGAGCTGTATAAATCAGAAGACGAAGTCGTAAGTCTGTTTTTTAATGACAGTATAAATTTGATCCCGTCGCATTACTTCCTGTCTCCTGAATTTACAAAAGAGACGGAAAACAAAGTGATTCCGACGAAGTTGTTCGGGAGCATTATGTCCAGCGACGTAACGGAAATCGTGATCCCTGAGGGGATTGAAACGATCGCCGCAAGCGCGTTTTTCGGCTGTAAGATGCTCCGGAAAGTCACCCTGCCCTCAACAGTTAAGAGAATAGAGGCGAATGCGTTCCGAGGATGTGAGTCTCTTACGGATATAAATATCCCTGAGTCAGTGACATATATTGGGAAAGGAGCTTTTAGAGGCTGTATTTCAATGGAAAGGATTGTCCTCCCTAAAAAGATCACAGCACTTCCCGGAGAAATTTTCCAAAATTGTTATGCGTTGTCCGATCTTGATATTTCGAATGAAATAAGCGTTGGATTCAGAACATTTTATGGCTGCCGAAGCCTAAGAAATCTGCCGGCAACAGTAATCGAATGCGACGAAGAGAGTTTTGCGGGATGCTCGAGATTACGAAACATAAATCTCCGCACAGCTATGATCCAGAAAAGATGTTTCGCCGAATGTATCAAGCTTGAGGATTTAAATCTTCTTCGCACACCTTGTTTTATCGGATCTAAAGCATTCGATAGGTGCGTAAGTATTAAAAAGGTAAACCATAACTCGTCGCTCTGTGAAGTAAATACTTGTGAAGGTATATCTTGGCTTTTAAGTGAGGTAAGAAACGAACGCCTTCCCGAATTGTTCCATCACAACATTTGAGGCTGCCAATGCAAAAACGTATTTTTAGAATCATATACTCTGTTTTTACCGCCGCTTTGCTGTGTACATCCCCTGCTCGCGCTTTTGCCGCCGAGCAGCAAGATACAATGCCTTCCGTTGAAGAAACATCTTCTTCGACGGAAGACGGCGAAGCCGTTGTCCCCATTTGGCTGAACGATACGTTGTTACATTCAACGGCGGGAAAGATAAAAGATAACACCGTAAACTTTGTAATGAACGTTGAAGGAACGGACTACCGCCTGGAGCTTTTCTTCCCGACCGCTGCCGGCATACCCGCCGTAACGCTTGTGTCCGGTAACGGAGAGATAATAACCAATAATTCCGCCGAAGGTGACGGCGTCGTAGGTCTTTTTAAAACGCCAAGGGAGATAAACGACAACACAACACTTTATGCCATACGCCTTGTGGGCGAAAATACGTTAGGCAAATGGTCATGTACGGTAAATTTTAACGAAACCCCTGATACATTTCTTGCCGTTTATACGGATTCCCCCGCCGAAACACTGTATTTGTCTTCCGAAGGAAGATGCGAGATAACAGGAATCCTTACATGGATATTTTCTTCCGCCGAAGAGGCAACAGAATTTATCCTGGCAATGAATACAACCGACGAGATGGATATTTCCGACCAGCCTGCACAGGAAGAATCTTCCGGCTCAATGCAGACGCTCGGCGAATTCAAAGTTCTTCTGCTCTTACCGGCGATTCTTATCGGATACATCGTTATGACGGCAAAGTCTAAAGCAAAGGCAAAGAAAAAGGAAGCCGGCTCGACGATCCAGAGAGATAAAAAGAAATATGCGGAAGAGAGAAGGTTGCAAGAGATCGAGGAAATGCGCGCCGTGCTTGTAGCTCATGACGCCGAATATATAGATGATCCGGAAATGATTAACGAAGAACTTCAACCCCGGGCATTTTCTGGCGATATCTTTTCGGCGGAAGATGTGTCCAACGACGATGACGAAGAAATCCTGTCGGCGGAAGATATTGAAAATACATCCGACGATGAAAAATACGAGTCTTTCGCCGAACAGGAAGAAACGAACCAAGAGATTGAAAATTCAGCACCGGTCGTAATAAACCAGGCAGAAGATATGAGAAACGTAAGTGATGACCATTCTCCTTCGTGGATGAAGGTATCCGATGACGATGAGGACGATCTATTCTAAAGCACAATGAAAGGAGTTAAGCCAAATGGCTGTATTAGGAATTGTAGGAAACGACGGCATGGAATTTACCGTCTGCACGGCGATATTGCTCAATCGTCTTGGGCAGGCGACTGCTGTGATTGATAAATCTCCGGATAAAAGGTTGATGGAGACATTGGATATTCCCGACAACCTTAAAACAAAAGATGTAGCGAAGTACAACAACGTGCTCTATGTGACCGACGGCGAATACATTTCGGAAGAAATGCCCGATGCTGTAAATACGATCATTTATTACGGACCCGACAGCCGTACGGCAGAACTCAGAAACTGTGACCACGTTGTGCTCACAACGGATATGAAGGTGGAGCACATCAAAAACCTGTCGTATGTGCAGCTTCCCGAAACAAACGAAGATGAAAACGAAAATCCGACAAGCTTCGCAAAGCTGATCATAACACATTTTGTCAACGCAAGATATGGTAAGGATTTTATTCTTCACTTGTTTGGGAAAGACTTTAAAAAGAAAGATATCTATGTAATCCCATATAACGAAAAGGATTACTGCTTCCGCCTTGCGATCGGAAACGGAAAACTGAAGATATCTGATCTTTCACAGGAAATGAAGGATGTCTTTGTTGCAATATTAACAGATTTCTTTGCCGTCGAATATGACAAGAAAACGATGGCGAATGCGTTCAGAGGTTGAAACCGATGGGAAAACTGATCACAATCTGGTCGCCAATGCATAGACAATCAAATACGGCATCAATGATTGCTCTCGCATACGGCCTTGAAAACGTTATATTAACACATACGCAGACAAAGATGTCCCAGCTGGAATACATGTTGGGACTAAAGAAGCCTGCACAGACTAAAGTCCTTGATAATACGGGTATGAATGGTCTTATCTTTGCGACGGCGGCGGGACGGGCATCTGACTCTGACATTAGAAAAGCGACGATCTCGATCCCCCATACAGGCATTGAACTTCTTCCCGCCCTCGGAACCGGTCAGGTAGAAGATAGAGAGGATTATGTACGATACCTGTTGGCCGACAGGCTTAGAAACATATACGATTATGTATTTGTAGATCTCCCCGCCGGAGACAGAGGCTCGGATTTCGAACTCACCAAAAAGCTTTGGGCGGCGGCTGATGTGAACTGTGTTGTGCTTGCCGATGCTATCCTCTGGGACGATTACAGTGAAAAATACAAAGGATTGCTTGAGAATCCCGTATACATACTCGGTAATTACCATCCTGAGTCGAAATACAATCTTACATCCTTCCGGATTAACTATTCAAAACGCGTGGCTACGGTGCCCTATTGTACCGGATATTACGATGCGATTTCGGCGTGTTCGGTTCCTTCGTTCCTTCTTAAAAACAAAAATGCTGCTGAAGGTGTAAAGAAAAATGCCGTAAACGGTAGTATTAAGGCAAGAAAACTCAGTAAAAATGACGACGTCGCATACTTTATGGCAGCAACGAGGGAGGCAAAGAAATGGTTTGGCTGATCATATTACCGCTTGTCCTGCTCGCTCTGGGATTTCTTGTTTTCCAATACGGGAACGAACGTCACGCAAAAGACGAAGATGAAGAGCAGACAAAGAAGTCGTTCAAGGCACTTGAGCGTGCAATAAAAGACGAGATATACAGATCGATGTCTTCAACGATCATCGATACAGGTCTTGATATGGAAGAGACGGCTGCGATCATACGTGACAGGACTGCACAAAGAATTAACGTGCAGAATGCTTGTTCCGGTGATCCTGGAGCAAGAAAATCAACAAAGATGATCGTAGGAAAAGCATTAGGCGATGAACTTGAGAAACGTAGCAAGACCATCGACTATTACATAACCTTTGACAAGGATAAGAATGTTCTTCCAAGAGTTGCGTTTGAAACACTCCTTTACACGATGAGTTCTTATTATGTCGGAAAGAAGAAGAAGGGATTTACTTCAGACGAGATGCTCAGTAAAACCGACGCATTCGATAATCTCATAAGAAAGTACGGTCCTTTGGACGAGATTACTGCGGATACAATCCTCAATATTTATGATAAGGAAAATCCCGACCTATCGGATGAAGATAAAAATGCGATCGCAGAACAGATTATATTTTCCGATCTCTTCGGACTGAAGATTATCGACTCACTTAATTACCAGACGGTAGGCGTTGAAGAGATCCAGCTCGGGACAAACGGTCTTGCAAAAAAACTTTATGATTCAGATGAAGAGATCCGAGGCATCGCCAAAAATGTAATGAGCGCAAAAGACAGCATCTACGTTCAGCATAGAGGCCGTCTTATCTGGCTTAAATTCCTCGGATTCTCGACGGAGGCAGAAATGAACAGTTGTCTTAATAACCTGATTGCAAACTGCAATGCGGGAGAACTCACCGAAGCGACTCCTCATATCCTTACAAAGACCCCCGACGGAAGACGTATTGCTGAAGCCATGCCGCCTTTTTCCGATGCCTACACCGGATTTATACGAAAATTTAACAGCCTTCAGGTGGTAAATCTTGAAAGGCTGTATAGCCGTCCGGCGGATAGGATCCTTGTTGAAGTTTTATCTGCCATCGCAAAATCATGCTGCAACATTTGCATATCCGGAATCATGGGTTCCGGAAAAACAACCGCCGCCAGGGCTTTGATCCAGAAAACGGCAAACTTCCCCGTAGGAACTATTGAAGTTGATTCAATGGAGATCAATATGAGGCAGTACTTCCCCGAAAGGAACGTTATTGCTTTGCTCGTGTACGACACTGTTGATGAAGATGACGCTCTCGCATTTGCACGAAAAACGACAAGACCTCTATGGATAGTGGGAGAGATCACATCGCCGAAGACAGCAAATATGGCAATCGACTTGAATCAGATCAGTGAGCAACTCATCTTTACCTGTCACAACTCGACGACGCCGGAATTGGTTAATACATTCCAGACAGGAAAGCTCAATTTCGGTGGATTTAAGAACGAAGTGCTGGCACAGAGAGAAGCTGTTGCGGCGCTTTGCTTCGACATACAGGTTGTCAATAAGCGCGGCGACAGACACATCAAGTATATCCATCAGATCGTGCCTATTGAGCCCGACGGCGCTAACGGAAGTGATTACTACGTTGCGAGCATTATGGAATACGACGAGGAAACAAAGGACTATAAAGCGATCTGTAAGCCTTCTCACGACGTATTTAAGAAAGCAAAAGACAAACTCAGTAAAGATGAATACTTGGAGTTTGAAACCGTTTTTGACCGCTATTTTGACGGCAAGCCTTACGCCGATGATGTAGCAGCAAACCCGGCGCTTCTTCTTACGGAAGACGACGAAAGAGACGAATTCCGTTCGACGTCATGGTACATGCCGCAATCACAACTTGAAATGCTTGATGACGATGATTTTTAATTATGAAGACAAAAAAGAAAAAAACAATAAAAACGAATAACCCGGCGCTTTACATCGCACTTCTCCGATCACCATTTAAGAATACTCTGGCTCATCTCCAGTCAAAACTTCTCGTTATCTGCCCGTACGACGCAAGATATCTGCAGGAGATCATGTCGGAAATGATAAACCTCACAGCATTGATAAGTATATACGTTGTTATCCTTAATATCGGCCTTAATTTTCTTATGAGTGAAAGTGTGACGCTGTATTCTTTGTTCAGCAGTGCTTTTCTCATATGGGTCGTGTATAGCATCGTAACCAGTCGCAAGCTGAACAGTTTGCAACAGACAGTAGAGTCAGATTTCAGGATGTATATAGCACATGTTGTGCACGAATATGAGTCGTCTCAGAACATGTCTAACGCAATGTCCCGCGCCGCAATAGGGCTTTCGCCGGAAATAGAACTGTTATCCGACGAAATGAAAAGCATCATCTGGTCCGAACACGCAAAAGAGAAAGTGGCTGAATATATCTCGGACCACCACCGTCCGTCATATACAAGATCGTTCGTTGAGCAGTGTTACAGCTGTAAGACTGGAGGCAATGTGATCGAAGACGGGGAATCTTTGTTTAAAAAAAATGCGGAACAGATCCGTTATGAGATGAAGAGAGAGTCGATACGTCGGATGAAAAAGATGTACATCTATAAGGGAAAAACGCTCATCACAGTGCTTCCCGTTGTGCTGTTCAGCGTATTTGGCCGTTGGGGGTTAAAATTTGCTCCGGATACGCAGGAATTTTATGCAACATACGGTTATATTATTCAGCTCGCGACGCTTGCTGCGGCAATTCTCATTTTTAGGATCATAGAGCAGTCAAAAGACATATCTGCAAGAGTGTTCCGACGAACCTCATCTTTCTATACCTGGTTGGGTTCAAAGGCTCGCCCGAACCTGTTCACTAAAAAGAGTGAAAAAAAACTGGCGAAGATGCTTCTTACCGTAGGTGAAAGCATTACGCCTTCCGTCTTTGTCCTTAAAATGATAACGTGGGGCATAATTGGAATTGCGGTGATAACATCCATTTTCGGCATAAGTTTTTATGCCAAACGTCGTCAGATATTAAACAGTGCTGAGACGTCGTCTATTGTGGCAACAGCAGACCTTAAAAAGCAGATCATGGATATGGTTGTCGAGGTCTCGAATGAATACAAAGACGAAGATCTTAGTAGTTATTCGGATGATTATCTTTCAATGCTGATAGATGGCCGTATCCATGTGCGCAATCCTTACGTAAAGGAACAGATCATCGCAGAACTGAGAGAGAGAAACACTGCATACAGGACGGCATCCTTAAACGTCGTCCAAATCGTAATGATCTTATTATCGCCACTTGTCGGTTTTATGCCGCTTTTGGAGCTCAAATACTATTATGGACTCTTTATCGCGGAGCAGGATAATGAGATCCGTCTTTTCAGAATGCTGATCCTGATGGAAAAAGATTCGCCGAGAGTAACAACCTATCAGCTTCTCAGAGAGATGGAAGGACATTCGGTACTTTTTAGAAATGTTCTTACGACGGTAACGATGGAATACATCCAGGATAAAGATACCGCCCTTCGTCTGCTTCAAGTCGGACAACCGGAAGAAATAAAGGAAATGGCAGATTATTTCCTTGCGGCCGGAAAAGTTGGTATTCGACGCGCATTTTCCTCGATAGAACAGGATATGCGCACAACTGACGCCGAGAAGGATCTGGAAAAAGACATTCGAACGGATAATGAAAACAATCGTATGTCATTTCTTATATATATACCGTTCATTTTAGCTATCGGCGGAAATTTTATACTGCCGTTCATTATGTCGAGCCTTAAGGGCATAAACGAACTGTTTGATATGCTACAAAGCATTGAAAGTTTCGGATTCTAAAAAAATCACGTTAGCAGACAGAAGTATTACATACTATTTCTGTGCGGGAAAGGCCCCATACAAAAATACGATGAAAGGAACGTGATGAAACTTGCACGACATAACAGATTTTTTAAAGGTCGCGGCGGGAGTGATCCTCACTGTTGCGCTGATCGCCATCGGCGTCAGGATTTATAACGGCGTGCTCGAGGCAGACGCGAGAAGAGCAGAAAGGGATAGGATAAAACTTGCCGAGATGGAATACGCTACTGTCATGAAATACGACGGCAAGTCGATTCATGGTGGAGCTATAGCATCGTACATTAAGGAGATCGAGGACGAAGTCCAGACGATCTTTGTGAAAACTCAAAAAACACCGGCGGGTTTTTACGTAAAAGAAGATGGATCAGAAAAAGCCGGCACAAAGGAACTCGGTGATTACGACTCGGCGTATTACATCGCGCCAATGGCAATATACAAAGTGGATGTGACATTGAATGCGAATGGAGTACCTGAGTCGGTAAACATAATTTACAAGCCAACAAGTTGAACAGAAAATTGGAGGAAGATTTTTTATGCACAACATGACAGATTTCTTAAAATATGGAGCGGGCGTTGTTCTGGTAATCGCACTTATTGTTATCGGATTTAACGTATACCACAAAGGGGATGATACAGTAACAAAGGGACTCAGTAAGTACGATGCTTACATGGATTCCATCGAATACCAAGAACTTGTCAAGAACGCAGGAAAGACAGTTTCAGGTTCTTCTGTTATTGAAGCTCTTGATAACCTTAAAGCAAATTCTGACTTGGGACTTACGATCGTAGTTAAGACAAAAGCAAACACATCGGGTGTAACATATGATGCTCTTAACGGCACTTCTACAAAGTCAAAAGCGTCTGGAAGTTACAGTTTTGACGAGGCTCTTAATATTGTAAAAAACACCAAGTCGGATAAAGACTACATTAACCCTGCCGGAAAGTTTGAGTGCAGTGTTGACACTAATTCGAACGGCGTTGTAGGCACTATCACTTACACCCAGAAGTAGGTTCTTCCCATGCAGGATAATATTCATGATTGGCTTTCATACGCCGCAGATTTTTCAATATTCATCATGGCGCTTGTATTCGCCGTTGGAACCGTAATAGCATTGATCTCATCCACTATCAGCGCATACGGAAATCTGTTGTAAAGGTATGTTATGAAACACACGCTTGAAAAATACATCTGCATATTATTAGCCTTGCTTTTTGCAGGGCTTTTGCCCTTTTTGATGCAAAATGCTACGTCGAAGTTGTCGAGGAAGTCCGCCGAAGAATATGCGGCGGATGAACTCGCCTGGCGCATCGGCTGTACCGGAAGGGTTTTTTTGGCTGAACTGAATCGAGATTATAAATTTACCGCCTACGACGAAAACGGCGAAGAGCGATGGGAAAATGTCATTGAGGTGTATGATACCGCCGCGCCGTATATTGATTTCAGTCGTTGCCGATACGTAAAAGTAATTTACGGCGAAAAAGTAAGATGGGTAAGAATAAGGTGAGTTATGACTTCAGAAAATCCTTTAAGTGAATATTTCTTCCGCCTGGTAATGATCATTCTCTACGTGTCGCCGATGATCTTGTGCATCCATTGTACGAAGTATTATTCTGTCAAGACCGCCGAAAAGATCATAGAATCCTACGCCGACACGATGAAATCCGGCGTCGTCGATAATGAAACCTACGCCGTCTATGCAGAGCAACTCGCACGGATAGGATTCGATCTTACGATCAGTGTATTAAGTTATGACCCGACGACGGGTACGGAAGATTACACCGACATGAGCAAGATAGAGGCGGGTATGACCGAGATCAACGGAATATTAGGATATAAACTTAAACCGAAAGACTTTGTACACATCGTTGCAAGAGGCAAAAAAGCTGTCGTGCAGACGTCTGCGACATATTACGGCGAAAGATAGAATACAAATCGTTGGGTAAAAAATGTGGCCCGACGATTTTTTTTGATATGTTTGTTTGGAAAACATCACTTTCGACGAAAAATATTACATAATATAATTGCGGTCAGATTCCAAAGTCTGAGCTTAGGTTTTAATAATTCATGCCACAAGTGACACGCCAAGTGTGGCGCCACGCACGTATAATCGTGCGAGACTGGGCTTGGCAAAGCAAAAATAGCACATCTTCTGTATGGGCAATGTCCTTTGCGTCCGCCGGGTAGAAGTGAGAGATGTTAGCCCCGCGCCTTTCTAAAACTTTTGTATCATTCGCACAATATATGGGCAAGGATCGTCTTTTTTATTCGAAAAATCTTGAGGTGTAAATTGTGAATCGTTACCATTTAATGATGTTCTTCGCCGTCGTTCTTACAGGGATCCTTCTGCCGCTTTACTATAAGGCACAGAAGATCAATGACTTTGCCGAAGAAAAGAATGAAATAAAGAGAAATGTAGAGTTCGCCACATTATCTGCAACATATGCCCTTAAGGATAATCTCGGTACCAGATCATACCTGGATAATGTCCTTAATGATTATTTTAATGCGCTTACCATTTCCGCCGGAATTTCCCGCGAAGAAGCCTACGCCTATACGCCGGTATTCGTCGTACTTGATAACGCCGGCTTTTATTTATGTCACACGTCGTCTGAAGGATATTATATCCCGACGGTAGATAGGATCCTGCCGTACGAAAATCCCAATACGCCTGATGGTGATCCTAAGGTAAGGGTTACTCTTACTGGCGAAAGGTTTAAAAACGGAACATATGACGGCGTAGCAAAAGATCCCGACATTGTAAGATCTTACGTACAGATGTCGGTAGAAAAGGCTGTGACGGATATGATCAAGGCGTTGAACGATGTTTTGGAACTTCCGGATTATGCTTATGAACTTCCGACGGAAGTAATAGTGTCTCCCGACGTATCGGTCCTGATCGTGTTCCAGGGATATCCTACAACGATCGAGGGTGAATATTTTGATTGTGTAATACAATCCTCCGGGCAGATAGCTAAGGGGAACACCTCTGGCACCGTAGGCACTCCCACACCGACAAACAGACCCTCTAATACCCCGACACCGACACCAACAAATACGCCCACGCCGACAAATACCCCGACACCTACACCGACGGATACTCCCACGCCCACACCGACACCCTCTGCGACACCGTCGCCTACGCCTACGCCGATAGTTGTCAAAGTTAATTCTAACAAGCAGAGGGGGTTGCAGGCGAGTTCATCGACGAAATATGTATTTACAACTGGTACGTGGAACAATCTGGTTCCGCTGAGTACAATCCAAACGGCGTATAATGCAGGCTATACAAAAATGATCGTGAACGGTTATTGTCATGCAAATGATTACTACAATAATAGTACATACGCCTATGGGTACTTTAGGCTTGGTGAAAGAGACATCGGTGGGATAGCATCGAAAAGCGGACGGCTGAACTATAGTTTGACATTTGATATAACGGAAAGTAATATGTCATCGCTTGCAAATCCATCATACTGGGTTTCTCTGGATTACACCGGTTACTTCATGTACTATGAGGATTACGAAGTCGCCCGTGCATTTTTGACCGTTGAGTCAGTCACGTTTTCGAAGTAGATATGGAAAGACGGCTAAAATGTGATATAATGTGAACAAACTGTGCGGATTCACTGCTCTATCCGTGAGGAACATCAAATCGGAGGTTTTATGAATAACAAAAACCTGATTATAATGATGAAAGATACCCCTATTATGAGGGTTGATTTTTCGGAAGGTATATATGAAGTACTGGATCAATTACACTTGCCGTATCCTCTTAAAGGCAGGATAAAACCTATCCCGGCGTTACAGCCTGGATCATCACGCTATGACATGACGCAAGCTGTTGTAGCGATGAATAATAATAATTCAGCGGTAACGTCTTGGCTTGCAAACCGAGTATTACCGCTTTCAAGAAAAAATGCAAAGTGGATTTATAATGCTTTAAAAGTTGAACAGTTGAACTCGGATATCGAAAAAGCAAAGGTATCTGTATTGTGTCGCTCCGTTTCTTTATTGGATAACTATTGGGTTAAACAAGAAAATGAATCGGTTAAATGGAAAGACGTCGATATACGACAAAACCACCTTAACGAGATATTAACGCAAATCGCTTTGCATGGAGCTTCTCTGACGTTGGAGGGGTCTCTTTGTTCCCCCGAAATGACAACGCATGGCGCGTATGCAAAGGCTTGGAAGCGAGAAAATGGGGAATTGTATTTATATAAAATGGGTGCTAACGGATGGACCGAAAGCAAAATTGAAGTGATGACCTCGAATCTTCTCGATAAGATGAATGTAACACATCTTAAATACGAAGCGGCCGAAAGTAATGGAGAATATTGCTGCAAATGCAAATGCATGACGACGTCAGACTTGTCAATTCTTTCGGGAATGGATTTTACATCGTATTGTAATGTGAATGGCCTTGATCCTGATGCAGAAATGATGAAAATAGATGCCGAATCCATTTATAAGATGTGGATCGTTGATTATTTGATTTCCAATCGTGATCGTCATGGACTGAATTGGGGTTTCTACTATGACAGCGAAACTATGGCTATAAAAGGGTGTCACCCTTTGTATGACCATAACAATGCTTTTGACATAGAATATATGCGTAACAAAAATGCGGATTATCAATTTGGCAATGGCTCGATACGTCAAGCTGCAGAATATGCAATGAAGAAAGTAGATTTTCATTTTACAGATGAGATAACCAGAGCTGATTTTCTTACCGATCGTCAATATGATTCATTTATGGGCCGTGCCCGCGATCTTCATATTGAACTGCGGCGGGAAAAGGAATCCGCCGGCGAACGTGATGCTTTTGTCGAAACACTAATGAATAAAGCAAGGCTTCTTAAGGCAAAAGCAAGCGGCGGGTCGGTATTACCTGAAAGCGAAAAGTTGTTATGTAATAATGCTATAGGCGAAATAAATGAGATCATAAAGACTGGATCAATTGCAGAAATGAAAGCAAAGTTGAACGGTAGTAATAATCCTTATGTCAAACAGATAGAAAAAGCGATAAACAGTCGTACCGAAGAACATAAAAGTCAGATGTCCCATGCCGACTGAAAGGGATAAGAATGAGCACATATAATGAAATACTTAACGCTTGGCAAAAAGAGAATATCTCAAATGATGTAAGACTTGCTGCGATCCTCGATAACCAAAAGATAGCGTTGGCATATCATTCCGGGAAGATAGAAAACGACGCTATAACGTACAATGATACACGGGAAATTTTCGAGCATGATGGCGTAACTTCTTATACAGGTGATCTTCGTACGCTTTTTGAAATAAAAAATGCAAAAAATGCGCACGAATTATTTTTGACCGCATTTGCGGCGCGTCGAGTCATAGATTTCGAACTTGTTAAGGATTTCCAACGCACCCTCACACAGTCGACATATGACACCCGCCGTTGGCAATTGGGAGAACGACCCGGGGAATTCAAACATCATGATTATGTTACAGGAAGAGAAGAAGTTGGTGCACATCCGGACGACGTTGAAGAAGAACTCGGCGAATTGCTTGACGAACTGGTCGGAGTCTCAAATGAAAAAGCCTTAACCGCCGCTGCGTATTTTCACTCGAAGTTTGAAAATATTCATCCTTTCGCCGAGGGGAACGGCCGTACGGGGCGGTTATTGATGAATTATTTTTTGGTTACACACGATCATCCGCCGATAGTCATTCATGAAGAGGATAGACAGAAGTATTACGCAGGTCTTGAAGCGTGGGACAGAGACCAAAATCTGGATCCACTTAAATTTTTCTTAGAAGAGCAGACTGAAAAAACATGGGGAAAATGGCTACAGCGAAATCGCGAACATAACGACGAGTATTGCCTTTCACAGGAAGAGATGCTGGCTCTTCTTAACAAAGAAGTGGAAAAACTTAAGGCAAAAGCCGGCCGTGAGTCTATTTTGTCTGATGGTGAAAAAGCTTTGTGCAATGCTGCGGCAGAAGAAATCATCGGCATAATCAGCAAAAAATCAGCCGATGTGATAAAACACCAGCTTTCTTGCAGTCAAAATCCATATGTGCATCGAATTGTGACATCTATAGATAACCACGGCGTAAGGCAAAAACCACATTTGCACAATGATTAAGCATTGTTTCGAATTGGAGGCGATAGATATGCAAACAGATATTCTTTTTCCCGTTGATATCGGGCAGTGGGTCAGATATTCAGAATTTACAAATCGTGAACAACAAGATTTACAAAGAGAAAATTTGACGGAACTCCCCATTGCAAACGGACAAGGAAGGCTCAGATTTGTTTATTCGAAATATCTCGCCGAACTTAATAAGGCTCTTACTTCTCTTGCTGAAAAAGTTCAAATAGAAGATACTGAGACTGTATTAGAGGATGAAGTTTACTATACAGCCAAAATCGAAGGTGCTAAAACAACTCGTAAAAGGACGGCAGAATTACATGCGGGAAGTCCAATAGACAAAAATCATGAATATAGTGAGCGAATGACAAAAAACGGATTCGATGCTGTAAAACTGCTAAATCTATACGGAAATAGAATAGACGAAGAAAAACTGATAAAAGTATGGCGGGTCTTAACGGATGGCTGTTGCGATAATTCTCAGATCCGAGGCGAAAAATATAGAAGCGGCGATGTAGAAGTGGGATCCTTTACGCCGCCAACAGCGGCAAAGGTTCCAGAGCTAATGCGCGAATGGATACAGTTTTATAGTTCGTCAGAACTTAACGAGTTTCCTTTTATAAAAGCGGCGATATTACATGTCGCATTTGAAACAATACATCCATTCTGTGACGGGAACGGCAGAACAGGACGGCTGCTCATGAATAATTATCTGATTGGGCAGGGCATTGATTCTGCAAGAGCTGTGTCTTTCTCAATGCAAATCGACAAAACCAGAGGACATTACGACGTTGCCTTTGTTGATTCTGAAAATATTGAGAATGATGTTACTCCATTTCTTACATACATGCTGGACGCAATGGTGGAGTCTTACGGAACCGCATTAACAGTACAACGGCAACATGATGTAGTTTCTCAAATGGAATCCGCTTGGCATACTTATTTTGATATCACGCCTCAATCTGATCGTAAAGGCATTCCATGGAATGGTGAATTGCTACGTCCAGCAGTATTTGAAGATCGGTACCTTGCCGAATGTAAAAGCAGAGATCAGAAGCCGGAAAATAGAATTGTTGAGCATTTTTGGAAAAATTGTGTCGAAAGGCATGGATACAAGCCGCAGTTTTGTATTGGAAACAAACGGACCTCAAAGGCGGATACATAACGAAAATAAGATAAAAAGCGGATGGTTACAAACGTTGACTATATCTGTCCGAATATGGGATTAAAATAGTCTTTCACGCGTAGTCAAATTTGTTACCCCGCCCATATGCTTACATACTACGATCATAACAAACTTAATCATAAAGGAGAACAATCATGAGTTTATTCAAAACAAAAAGCAGGGCATTGATCGTAGCCCTCATCATTTCACTTATGTGTACCTCCTCCGGCTGTAGCTTACTTAAAGCACCCGAGGAAGTGCCTGTGCTCACTCCGACGCCTGTGGTCACAAAGACTCCGACGCCGACAGCGACCAACACCCCCACACCCACCAATACACCTACTCCGACGGATACTCCCACCCCTACACCGACACCTCATACCCATGAGTTCACCTTGGAGTCCGAGTATACCGCCACAAGAGTGTGTGAAAACTGTGGCCGTGAAT